>Ga0224511_10005002_pt1 | contig 10260 bp, 8 predicted proteins | sample SF_May12_sed_USG_2_FD_169988 | JGI IMG/M metagenome (GOLD analysis project Ga0224511, IMG submission 169988) | Sediment microbial communities from San Francisco Bay, California, United States - SF_May12_sed_USGS_8_1 | ecosystem: Environmental > Aquatic > Marine > Sediment | place: USA... | reverse complement strand
TGTGACGACATATCATACGTTGTATGTGTCAAATCAGCGTTGTTCGGTGCGGACGATCCAACATTTTGCTGAGAGGATCCAAAGTCATTCTGAGCAAGTCCCACATCACTAAGCATATTTCCTCCAACACTTGTGGAAACTGACGACGACGACGATGATGATGATGATGTTCCGAACATACCTTCTTCAATATTTGTGTTTTGAATATCGACTGACTGTTGACTCTGCTGGGAACTGTGTTGGTTACCCTGTGGGAAACTGTCTCCAGTTGCAAAATGGGAATTATCGGGGTACATTTGAGAACCCTGCTGGTTACCCTGTTGGAAAGTTTCCCCAGTTGAAAATTGGGAACTTTGGGAATTTTCAGTGAATATTTGGGAACTTTGTTGGCTACCCTGTGGAAAATTATCTACAGCGGACATTTGGGGGCTATCCGGGTATATTTGCAATGTTGGCTCCTGTGCATGTTGCTGCTGTTGCTCCTGAAGTACTGTTGCCTGCGAAGGTAATCCCTGTGACTGTTGCTCCATGTTTAATATTGCCATCATTTCTTCTAAGGTCATTCCTGCCAGGCCGATATCTAATCCCTGATCAGCCGGTACGGGAGGAGGGGTTGTCGGTGGAAGGGCTGAAAAAACACAGGAGAGACATTTTAAATTTTATTAATTATATAGTATTATCTGTGTTAAAAGTGTGAGTAACCTGTATTAATGTTAAACACGTCAATGCGGTAGTGTAATAATCGCAGTGTTTGCAAAGTAAGTCATGAGCATTTGGTTATTTTAATGCGCTATATTAAGAACGCCCAACGATTGCAAAAAAAGCGGACAGCGCAAAAAAATCTTACAGTAATGAACGCGTGTTTGTATTGGTTGAATAGCATAAAGTACTCACTAGGCGGCTGAGTTGTGGTTGGTGGCTGGGTGACAGGGGGCTGCGGCTGACCCGGTGATCCAACAAGGAGCTCGTTAATGTCGATACCTGCCGCCTGCGAAACATAAAACAATGTTGGTGGTTACTCTGAGCCGGGACTTTGAACAGAGGAGATCCTTTGTGTTGATACCCGCAGCCTGCAAAACTAAAGACGTTTATTTACACTACTTGAAATGACATAGCACGTTGTTGTTTAAGTAAACACTGGATCGGGAATCTGCAAAAAAAGTTATGTCGATAATCGTTGCCTGCAACATATATATAGGTCCTTTAAAACAAGTTTTAATGACCCGGGTTTGAAGCTGTATTTATTTAGATGGACAACAATGATCTCGTTAATGTCGAACCCGCTGCCTGCGAAATAACAATAGGTTAGTTTAATAAATAGCACGGGTATGAGGCGGATTGGTTTCCACAGCGCTTGTACATGTATTTGATTTAAAAATGATAATATAATACATAATAAACTATTATATTAAGAGTAAATTATAATTATAATATACTTTCTCTTTATTATTCCTAAATATTTTAACAGCAATATGAAAAATCAATACCAGGCTTTAAGTGTGTGAAGGAAGCAATAACTGCGAGAAGCATTACCATCAGGGCACTCGCGTCTAGTCCGGTTCCTTGCAGCAGCAGTTCAATCTCGCTGAGCTGACTGTTGGCGCCTCGAGATTGGCCCACTGTGTTGGCGTTTCCTGATGCTTGGCTATTGTTGTTCTGACCGCTCCTTTTACTGCTACTGCCTCGACTACCACTGCTGCTGCTGCTGCTACTGCCGCCGCCGCTGCCGCTGCTACTGCTACTGCTGCTTATACTGAATCGGTCGCTTGAACCGACACCGAAAGAGGTATCTACGTTTGTATTAGAGCCAAACATGCTCTGCTCATTAACATTGCCTGGAGACTGTTGTGGCTTTGAGCGGGACGTCTTTTTTGAAGACATATCCATTGCCAAGCCTTGTGACGTCACGGCGAATGAGTCAGGTGCCTGTTGCCTAGCAATGGGTTTTGGTTTCTGCAAGCTGCCACCTAGCATGACATTGCCGGATCCGCCACCTAGTGGATTGTTTCCTATGACTCCCATGGCTTCGCCAAGTTGTCGGATGAGATTTTCCCGCGCTTTTCTATCTGCTGGGTCGAGCTGAGCGTCTGTTACGGTCGATTCTACACCGGCACCTGATAATTAAACGACATATAATATAACGACGTATGTTTAAATCTGCAATATGAAATAAAAATGGTAAATATTTAATTTCGGTGTTTAATATGGTCGCTTATATCTGATAGTAGTGTTCACTTTACTGTGTGGTATCCAATCATGATAGCTCAATGTGAAAGAGCGCCAGTCTTTTTGTTAAGGGATCGTGAGTTAGACCTGCCCAAACACTTGAGCTTACCTAGGATAGATGACAATATGGAAGGGACTGAGCTCGCGGCATCTTGCTGTGAGTTGAGAGGTTCCAAGTTCGTGGTATCCAGGAAGTTGGTTGGGTGGTCGATACCAACCTAATTGATGAAATAAAATGTAATGGATATTCTAACTGTTTTGTGCAGCGTGTAAAAAATATACACCGTTATGGTCATTACAAATATAATATGTTCGGCTGCTGTTGATATTCCAATATTTGACATAGCTTATTCAAAAAAGTTTTACTTATGCGTTACACCTGGTTTCTCTTTCTATCTTGGGTGTACACGAACGTTTTACATAAAATATACAGTATGTTTTACTTATGCGGGGTCCCAAGCCCGACGGGATTGGTTAATTTAGCAGTTGGTGTGTAACCGAATATTATTCATAAATCGTGCAACATGTTTTACTTATGCGTCGTACCTGGCCAGACAGAATCTGTTCCGCGGTTGGCTGGTAACCGAACCGGGACAAGCTCATCGTCGCGCTTCTGATTTCAGCTTGAGTGTCCCACTTAGATTCTCCAAATGATGTACCTGTTAACAATAACATAGTAGCATTATACTATTAAACTGCTGAAAGGGAAATCCCTCAGGAAGCATAGCCTGCACGAGAAAACAGCAGCCTCGGTTTTATTGAAGTTGTTCATCATTAGTTATGAATGATGCCACACCATTGACGCCCCCTAGCGCATGAGCGGAACTCCATTGTCAAATGTAAACAACATACATGTACACTCCATGATCCCTGAGGACCAGAAAAAGACTTTTTACAGCCGCCACACAGGTAATCATCATCGTTAATATACATGTCTTACTCTGCGGGAATCTACTTTACATCAAACCGTACAGCGTCTTTTGGAGAAATCAGAAAACTAATTATTTTGTGTATCTCTGGTTATGCTTACTAGCAATGTTTTACGTTATGCGCTTTCCCACATTTGTCGAAACATCGGACGTCATTCAAGCGTTCTGACGATGTAAGAAAGCACGTCACGTCAAACATTGCATGTGTGCGTCGTCAGCGTAATACAAAATATTAAGTCTTCTTAGTTGCCCAAAACACATTGGGCGTTATGATGTTACGTAATTTCCCGCATTTTGTCAATTCAGATGGTCCGACACATGTGTTGTCAGAACGTCAACAGACACACACTACACCCCCTCCAGCTAGATAGTCCAGCTGTTTCCGTTAGCAGCGTTAGGTTTTGCCCCGGCTTGCACGATAACTTTTCTGTGACGGGGAGCGCCAAAAGAAGGAGGATGGGTCTAAAAAAAACTCCACAAGACCAAACAACGAATTACCCATTCCGCCCACTAGATATTTCACGTGTGTTCCCATGGCTACGTTTAGTTTTTTCCTCGGCTTTTACATTGTTATGTGATGGAGAACACCAAATCAGAGGTGTGACTTACACAACTTGACAAAAGCAAACAACAAGTTACCTCTTCCGCCCGCCAGATATTCCACCTGTTTGCCCTTGGCGGCGTTAGGTAGTGCCTCGGCCTGCACGATCATTGTACCGTGACGGGAGGCCGTGGATGTCTCCGCTTGATTGGACTGACCCTCATACAGCTCTGAAAATGACGACATCCGTAAATGGACTTTTTCTGACATTCAGACACCATCATTTTCTGTACAAGTGTTGATACCAGAGTATGGGGAACACATAAGTTAGTGTTGACGTCATAACTGTTATATGGTAAACAAAATGTATTTATTACATACGCAATTCAGTTTCCCTGTATCATTCTATTGACATCAACTGATCAATATATTTCTATATCTGTGTCAAGTTGCAAGTGAATTTATACCCTGTCGTCGCGCAATATTACTCCGCACCAGAACTCGTAGTACGTGGAACATATATTTCCTTATCAAACCAATGACATATAAATATCTAGCCATGGCTGTAGCCGTCTTTTGTGGCAGGGAGCCGTTTCACTAACATACTTAAGTATACTTAAGGAAGAATTTACGCCAATTTAAGCATAGTTTATATATCTTTTTGCTTGATCGATGCACTTACATTGATCTTCTATTCACATGTAATTTATGTACATTTTTGTATTTGTGTGAACTAATGGGTACTTAGTGGCCCATGTATATAGGTAATGAACTCTAAATTCTATAAAAACAAAACTCAACTGAGAAACGGGAAAGCACTCAGGAAGTAAAGCCTGCATAGGAAAATAGCAGCCTCGGATTTATTAAAGCTGTTTGTCAGTGGCAATACAAGAAGCCACGCCACTGACGCCCCCTAGCGTATGAGCGGAACCCTATATTCAAATGTCAGCAACATACAATCCATGATCGCTGAGGACCAGAAAAGTCCGAGTGAAATATGATAAAATATCTAACCAGGAATGTAGCTAGCTCCGAGCAGATCAGCAGGGTTGGTGCTTATCTGGGTGTCCGATACCGCCGAGGAGATCATAGGAGCCTCTGAAAAACATAACAATATAAGTATAACTTAAACAAAACTTTAAAAAGTCAGTCATCATTACTGTAAATCTGAGCGTCATTTTAATATTAAAGGCGCATTTATAATCAACAAATGTATATGTGTATATTTTAATCATTAACTATTATGTGTGATGTGTCAATACGATATAATAGTAATGCATTAATACCGGCAATAGCAGCCTCCAGTTCAGCTGTCGACTGTTGGGGTGGTTTGGGGATTCTTGGTCCGGGCCCGGAAGGCATTGCAGACATAACTGGTCCGGCATCTACACTCGGCCCTGGCGCGGCTGTGTCGGAATACATGGACTCCATTAGACCGCCTGCAAATGAAAACAATGTGAGTTAAAGTTGTATTGACTATTTCAGAAAAAGTTAGCACCACTGTTCGTTTTCTGGTCGTTTAGAGGCCGTTTATAAAGCCGTTAAGCATGTTTAGGACCAAAGCCAAAGGCTGATGTCCGTAAAGGTCAAGAAGGTACGAAGTTGTGTTAAGTATTTGTTATATTAAACATGTACAACACATTTTCAAAAAAAACAGATATAGCGGGCGCTGAGCTCAAATAGTGACCAGGCACTGTTGAGTAAATGGAACGCTTGGGCAAAACTCTGAGATCGAGAACGACTTACCCTGGTCAAACACCTGTGCTCGGGATAACGACTTACCCTGGTCAAACGCCTGAGAACGGGAGAGCGACTTACCCTTGTCAAACGCCTGTCCTCTGGAGATCAACTTACCCTGGTTAAACGCCTGTTCTCGTGAGAACGACTTACCCTGGTTAAACGCCTGTGCACGGGAGAACGACTTACCCTGGTCAAACGCCTGTTCTCGGGAGAACAACTTACCTTGGTCAGACGCATGTTCTCGGGAGAACAACTTACCCTGGTCAAACGCCTAAGCACGGGAAAACAACTTACCCTGGTCAAACGCCTGTACTCGGGAGAACGACTTACCCTGGTCAAACGCCTGTGCACGGAAGAACGACTTACCCTGGTCAAACGCCTGTGCTCGGGAGAACGACTTGGATTGTCTGGGACCTGCGGGCATGGGACCTGCTTCACCTAGCGCCTCCATGTTCCCGGGGTCCGGGCCGCGGTTTATTCCACCTGTAGATTCAAATATGTTACATTTGACATCACGCAAGACCCTTTTATTGCTGCATTGTCATACTCCGTTTAACAAAGAAAGGGTTCATGTAACGCTCAACAAAAATGATAAGTTATCATAGAAAACAACGCGTACTGTGTTAAACATATTAGCCACTGTGTCCAAGGGCAGGGTTACAGTAGCAAAAGCGTCATGTTAATAATTGTTTTAATAGGCAGCACAATCAGAGTTACTTTCCAGTTAATCACTCTTTTAATGATAACATACGACTAAACACTGGTATTTCGAAGTAGCCGGAAAACGGAAAAAGTGCGAAGTCAATACCGTTGTTTTTTTGTTGTTCAAATATTGTGTTACAATTCACTTTTGTTTATAAGGAAAACATGTTTCTGATACACAAAACAGATGTTGAAAACTTAGGAAGTTTATTATACGCGCGCGTAAATAATGTGTAAATTACGCATTAATTGCGAACAGCCAAATCAGTTTAAACAAAATTTATTAATGAACTCGAAAGAATTCTATGTTGTGACCAATCATGCGGCGTTTAAATCTAGGTCATGTAATAGCGCACATTAGAAACGGGACCGACAAGTACTGAGTTGGTATAATTTATAATGGGCATATTAATTAACTTGAATAATTGATGTGTTTTGTTTGAAGTGTTTGACACATAATTTTACCGAATATATCCGACCGATAAAATCATTGCGTCTTCTTTTCTCCTATCAAAACAGTTCTGACAGGGCTAGAAAGTAAAGTTATATTAAAAACAAATGAAATAAAGTCCAAAGCTAAATAAAGCTGTTTAATATCCCTCATGGATGCACGTTAAATGTGAACATTTATGTAATAAAATGTTTGAATGAGCAAGAAATTACCTTTAAAAATGACACTTAAAATGATATTCAGTTTTAAAACTGGTCTTATGAAAGGTCGTTGCAATACAGCTCGTGTGTACTTAAAAGCTACAAACAAATCTCACCCATAGACGCGGTGAAGTCAGAGCTAGACATGAAGCTATGTTGGGTCTTGACTCCGCGTGAAAACGAATCTCCAATCAGTCCAGAAAATCCTGTCAGCGGATTGGACGGCGACGCTGGTGCATTCTGGGATGGTGGGCGTGGCAATGCTCTGCGCACGCGCGTTAGTCCAACTTGTCCCTGATTGGCTGATGCGCTGCTTAAAATATTTGGATTCATTTTGTAACTGTTAAATATAAAAATTAAAACATGGTATTTTAAAACAACAATTGATTGAAGCGTTCAGTGCAATAAAATTACTAGTAATCCTTTTACTTGCCTTGCATGGACTTTTGTCGAATAAAATTATTTGAAACTCATTAACAATGTAAGCAAAACTAATGAAAGTATGTTCCTTTGTCACACTATGGATAAAACTCTAATGGTATATTAACATCCAAGAAAAGCATAAGATGCTATAACATATCCCTCACAAACTACAGAACGTGAATATAATTAACTGTGTTTAATGATTATAGTTACATGACATCGAAGGCGTTGTCGACTCCCATGCCCACCTTCACCGACGTGGCTTCTGAAGATATAACACCCCGTCCTGTACAATTAAAATTGTTCAATAAAGGTCACATGACACACGCTACGTCATAAATATACGTCATACTATTACACCTCGTCCTGTACAATTGAAATTGTGCAATAGAGGTCACATGACACACGCTAAGTCATAAATATACGTCATACTATTAGTACTAGTTAATGACAAAATAACGTTCTGGTCTTGTTACACGGTATAGAAAAGCATGTGTTACACGAAGGCGGTTCAGCGAGATTTAACGGTTAATTGAAAGTCATTTTATGGCAAAATATGGGTCATTTTACTTTGGGCAAATACTGGGTCATTCAACCGAATAGTACATTGCATGTTTTGTATGAAAGAAGACAATATTAGAGTAGAACTAATTACCAAATGTATTCACTGCAATGCCGCCCCTATTGACGTTGACGTCTTTTGACGTAACATCGGCTGATACTGGAGACGCCTCAGACGGCGTCACGTCAACAAAGTCATTGACCAATGTAGTGCTTGTAGGTCCAGCGTTGTTAGTTGTCACATCCGCGCTTGTCTGGCCATTAATAACGCTTGTGTATTCCGGTGGCACCTCCGTAGCGTTTTGGGCGTCAGTAACGTCAAGTGACGTCGTGACGTTATCTGAATTAAACTTCAACTCAACGACGGAAGTCTTATCTGCGGTTGTTGTTTCGACGGTCGTTGTTGTCGGCGCGACCGTAGTTGATGTAGTCGTATCAACCGAAGGGTCAAAGAAGTCGAATTTCGGAATAACCGGGCCAATGTTGCCTGGTTGTAAGGCCTCCATTGGCAAAAATGACATGGGGCCATTGGCAGACATATCAATCGGAACGAATTGACTGTTGCCCATTTCAATATTGATCTTTGATGCTCCATTTCGATCATTTAAACCAGCAGCGCTTACGCTTTCGTAACTTGGGGCGATTACTCTGTGTGACGTCACGACATCGGGTAGTGTTAAGGCTTCGTCCAGTGCGAACGGAGATGATCGGGTAAGTTCGGCAACATTCGGAATGTTACTCGGAGCGGGTTCGGGGTCGATCGCTATATCAGCACAGTTGTAAAACTCTTCTTGTGGACCGCATCCTTTCCGGCTGATTCCGTCGTCGCATTGTCCCCAGTCACTAGCTGGAAGAAAACAACAACAACAAAATGTCAAACAATGTACTCATTGTTATTTTATTACTACGATGCCGCATTGCAAAGGTCAAATGTTTTGTTCGTATATGAATTTTGGCTTTAATCTTGCGCACATTACTAAATAACTTAATAACTTAACCACATAAATGTCATCCCTGCTAGAAAAACAATTTGTTTAAGGGCTTCATCTTAAAAAGGTTTAAATAACAATGATAATTAGCAATATCATCTTACGCAGTTTAGTTATACTACAAATAATTTTAGACTGTTAGATTGATATAGGTTAATGATAGCTTTATTGTGCTAAAGTGTTTTTGAACCCAAAATTATGTTGTCTTAATGATATAAAATCTTACAAGGCGCTTCCAATATATTTATATATATATATATATTTCTCACTGTTATGAAATCATGAAACCATATAGCGCGTTATAATTTTCAGAGATACTTTTTTATGCAAAAAACAAAATCGCGTAATGGAATTTCACAAGAATACAACAGAATGAAAAGTAGTTTTATACTGGCGATGGCGTTTATTTAAGCAATGGTAAAACATGTTTTTTACCTAAAATAGTAAACTATGAACTGTCGTCAATAGTAAACAAAATGTCGCATAAACTAGTAATTTGTGAGAATATACTTCATGAGAAAGATCCAGTTTTTATCAATTATCAATAATGAAAAATTCGCGAAATAGAATGTTATGAAATCAATGCGCACGTGATGAGTATTTGCATTAATAAACGTTTAAAACGCAAAAGTTTGCCTAAAAATGCACTTTAAATATACATAATTTGTTTTTAAGTGGTGTTTATATTCGCACATACTTTATATTTTTCAATTAGGGTAAACAAAACCAAAACATAATTATACAGTAAAATCAAACACTTTTGCAGATGTCTCAAATTTGCGATTGTCGAACACTGACTGAGGCGCGAAGTTACTACTGCGCAAGAAACCGACAGAATCTTATGGAATAACTGAATTGTAAATTGAAGTTTGAGACGGTTCATAGACGTATTTTAATATTTAATTCTCAATATATTTGCTGGTGAAGGCGTCCAATACACAATAAATTATATAAACTGTTGTAATTAATAATTCGTAAATTTAATGTCATGCGATTCTGAAAAATACATAATGCACCGTTCTGCAAAATTTCAAACTCCGCCCAATGCGGTAGATTTGCTTTGATCTTGTAAAGGCTTGTGAAGGGGTCTTTCTTTTGTGTTTTCTAGGTCAGATTGTCAACTGACAATATAATTCTAATCTATCGGATTAAAAGTGACCATGTACTGTTATAAATGATCATGATTGACAGTTGCGGAACGGTCCATTGAACGGGAATTAAAACGCGCGAAAAGTTTTGACTATTCAGTTTCTCACCGGTGTGCCACCTCCATTGTAAGACACACTGCTCGCACAGCATGCCGTCCGGGATCTCCACTCGGAGACGCTGCATGCCGGCCGCACGTGGGAAATACCTGAAGCATGTGGTTAAATACGAGGGTTGTCGCAGAAGTAAATGGACTAACTCTGTAGATTAAAGATTTCTTATAGTAGACAAAAAATAAAAACACTGTTAAATAGAATAAAATATTTCTTATCAATATATAAAATTTCGAAAA
>Ga0224511_10005001_pt1 | contig 10261 bp, 3 predicted proteins | sample SF_May12_sed_USG_2_FD_169988 | JGI IMG/M metagenome (GOLD analysis project Ga0224511, IMG submission 169988) | Sediment microbial communities from San Francisco Bay, California, United States - SF_May12_sed_USGS_8_1 | ecosystem: Environmental > Aquatic > Marine > Sediment | place: USA... | reverse complement strand
GTTAGTTAAAATGGTCCACTCGTAATACTACAAGAAAAACATTTTTACTAGTCGCTATTGTCTATCGATCATGCTATGCTGTAATTCTACAAGTACTAGCATATAACACTCTACTATCACAGCGGAGTGATTCACTGTCTAATGCAAGTTACTCTAGTGGAAGGTTAGGGGGAGATAAGGAGAACACATAGTACTCATATACAGGGAGGTAGGCATGGTGGCATACAACAAATATACAAATCAAAACTGTTAGCGGACTAACGAACTAACATTACCTGGTAGCGCATGGACACCTACAGCATAACAACGACAATTCTCTGAATTGCAAGAAAACTACTGATACTAGGAGAGAAACGATCAGTTTCTTTCATAAAGGGTGAGATAGTTTATGGTGCATGATGGAGAGGGTTACATCAAATTCGCAATTAAACCAAATTCAAGCCCATTGGCTTAATAGCTAGAGCACGCAACTTGTGTACTGCGCGATGTGGGTTCGAATCCCATAAAATTCAATGGTATTAGCAGGAAGGGTGTCAAACTAAATTCACCGCTGAGCTCCAAAAGAGTCTCTCTGTAAACCAGGCAGCAAACAAGAAGCATAGACGGAAGCAAAAAAACAATTTTACTCGGAAGCCGGAGAGCGATTATTTTTGAACAAATGCCCATGTTCATTGTTGTGAGGACTTAGAGCAGAAGAAGCTGTGCTGATTTGTATCCCTCTTATCCTTTTAATGGATTTAACGGTGCCCATCTCCTCCCCAAGTGTGTGTGATCGGCCAGAGGAAAATCCCTTAAAATATTCTTAGCCAAAGAGGACAGACGCACAGATACATTCATTCTCCCACTGAGCTATCATGACAAACAGATCCACCGGCATTAACCGTGCCCATTCCTACCTGCAGGAATTGGTAAATCGCCACACAGGATTTCTTGGTCAGTTGATACGATGATGCCATCGCCTCCCTCTCATTTTTCTGAAGATGCTGCAGCTGAGCTAGGACTTGAGAGAACCCGACATGTTTATTTAGTCCGAGGTAAGCGAGCAGACGACTGGACACTGAAACGAAGACGGAATAAGCATAAAAACACTGAAAAGAACTCAACCACCAGTCACAGTCGGGTAAAAGGGGGGAGGGTCACTATTTTCCGCTTGCACGTTCGGGCTTTCAGATAATTTGTAAAGCCTCTGGGATGTCTTAAGGGCCAGCGAGAGAGCTCCATGGAAAAACAATGAGCTCGCAAACATGAGAACCAAAGTTCGTGGTCATGGCAGACTTTTGTTGTGAGTATGAGGTTCTCACATCAATCCCATCTCAGAAACATATAAAACTAACCTTCACTATGAAGTAGCTAAACAAATTGCGTAGTCTCAAGAATCTTGTTGCTGCCTCATAGTTCTTTTATGGAACAGAGAATTGCTATGGGTCATGATACAGAACCACAGACAAGCTTCACCTGGTGGAAGGGGGAGGTCACCATATTACTTACATATGATGCCAAGTGCAGTCACATCTAGTACCGGCTCCACATAGCAGAGAAGTGGCATGGCATCGTTGGGGTACAGACGGTCCGGTGACAGCAGGGGCGTGGCCAACAGATCTCCTTTCCAGTTCAAGGTCATATCACCACTCTTCTTCATAGGAGGCAGGAAAGGGACTTGTCGAATTGATGACTGAATATCATCTGAAGAAAAAAATGCCTCCGACTGAAGTAACAGAATGAAAAGAAGCAGAAAATAGGTATGGTAAAATTGTTTTGTTTTAAATTGCTTTTTCCACTCGGAGATTTGGCAGTCTGTTAGACGACCTTCCTAAATGTGGCACTAGTAGGGGAGTAGGAGCTAGCAAGTATGTGAGGAGCTCGCTCTCACAGTGGGTGTTCAGTAGGAGCTAGCAAGTATGTGAGGAGCTCGCTCTCACAGTGGACCCTCATCATGGCTAGGACCTAGGATCATTGAGCTATCTTGCTATAGTGAGTGACACAAGGCGTTTCCGACAAGTCTACAGTCACTGCCTTCATTGCGGCTGCGAAGCCAACCCAATTGCAGTTTCCTGCTTATGGACCGAGGTATAATGTCTTGGAAAGAGAAGTGAATTTCTGCTTTCAGACTACCAAGCTCCGAGCTAGGGCTGGGATTTGTAAACCTTGGATATGATAACGCAATGGGGGCAATGTTTGCTTAACTGGGGAGAAATTCAACGCCGTACTACGCTCGCAGAATGGTACAATGTTGTAAACGTTCAGTCTACCAGACAACCAAGAACAGCTAATGGGAAATCTGTTGGATAAAAAAAGAAAACTGCCTAAAAGAACAACCTGACTGCGGATGAGGCTAGGTGATATAGTTCTTACTGAATATATCAGGACTAGTAGATAGTCTGTTGTCCATATACTGAAGGAGTGCGGCCGCTCTACCAAGGGCTGCTTCGTGATTGGTGCCATACAGGAGTGAAATACTCTTTGCTCTCTCCAGCACGTCAGTGTCAGGGAGCTCAGCGCCTAACATCCCTAAGGTCTCCATCGCTGCCAGTCGCTGCTTGGAAAGGAAGGATTGGCGATCGCCATGCGGGAATCTGCTGTCAGCTAAAGAAGTGACGATAGGTGGTATGGAACAGCAATCATCATCCATGCAGAAATGGAATAGTGGCTTAGTGGGGCCACTGGGTTGGTGGGATAGTTTACTCAATAGTAGAGCACAATCAGAGGAACTTAGGTTCAAATACCAGCCTTGATGGGCCCTGTTGTTAATATGAGCTCCGCAATTCAATCCAAGTTAACACAAAACATACATCTTTGTTAAGAGGAGCATTGTTACTGATGCGCTCCTGGCGCTCAATGTCAAACTGTAACTGATGAAATAAGATGTATCCGACCCGACAGCTTCACGGTAAAGATATCTCATAGAAAAAAAGGGCCACTAGGGGTAGCTGCTGAAGACCAAATATCTCTGGCTAAGCTATCGATTTGGGCCACCGATTTCTTTCACCTATGCCAGATTCACACCGCACCATTAAATGTGAGCGCCCCCCTCTCATTCACAGGGTAACCTCTATGGAATGACACTGTAGGCCAGCCTGACAACAAGCCATTGGGTAAGCAAGCCCATCTCACAGAAAGGTTAACCTGTCCAGTTGCGAAACAAATTCCCCAAGATCATTGCCAAGGAACAGACACCCTATCGAAGGTGACAAATCATTACCAGAGTTTGTGATGCTTTCAGACTAGTCTAGTAGTGCCGAAGTAATCTTACTGAATACATGAAGCCACTCGGACCCAGAAAGCTCGCAATTCCAATGCATTCCTTCAGTCAAACCACTCGGTACTAGTATTAGTACTAGCACTAGCCTAATTTCGAGGCTTCATCAAGGAGGTAGAGATGTTGTATTCCCAAGGTGGCTACGAGGATTGACCAGCTGATTCCTCGCGGAATCAGCGTATTACAGTGTGTTACATGGAGACTCTATGTATGCACAAGGTTTCCACTACCTTTATACTATTGATGATGCTTAGCCAGTTTCTTATCTCAATGGTCTATCAAAAGGTCATAGTTGCCCCTTAGGCAACGGATGTGGGGATTGGGGAAACGACTGCTAGAGAGCAGCAACAGTGTAACTGAGGTCGGGGGCCTTTCCGCTTCCTCACCGTCTTCGCCTTTCTACAGCTGGGTACCTATTCCCTGCTAGGTGAACAGAGAGCTATTAAAAAGTCTGCATAAAAACCGGAAAGCTTCAGCACCAGTGGCGAATGTTCTAACAACCTTAAAACCACAGCGCCTTCCTATCTCACTGATTTGGCTCCTGCAAATTACAGGTGGAACCTTGGTGTTCCAAACCTCATGGGAACTGCCTATCTACTTACGTCTAGAGCACAAACATTCGGTAAAGAATGATAGACAACTATGTTTTATTTTTATTGTCTTTATTTTGTTGTATGCCGGCTGAAGGTGGAAAAAAAGACAGATCAGCACTAAGTTCACCTGTACATAGATGATACCTCAAACAAGTTAAAGTGAGGCATCTAGTCTGCGAGGGAGTAATCTTACCTTTACTGTAGAGCACAGCGAGTTGGCTGGTTGGATTAATGAGGTCCTGGATAAAGGCAAGCTGAATGCCATCAGGGGAGACGGGTATGCAGGCGTATGAGCGGAGAAGACCGTAAAGGAACTTATCACCACTATCCAGAGCGTACAGTACCATGGCATCACGGAGGGGCGGGTTAAACCTGTAAGAGGACCAGTTAATAAACGGGTTATGTCATGGTCAAAAGTATCTACACTTGTTTTCAGATTCTGAAGCTTATCATGAACAAATAGGCCCAAGATCCAGCTCAAATGGAAGCTTAGATATAGCCGATCCAATGAGCATACTTAGAGCCCTAGACCATCGACGCAACAGAATTGGCCTCGAGATAGGAAGTTAACAGAGAGCTGTTAGTTTTTGCATTGATTTCTCGGCTTAAGCGCTGATGTTTAGAAAATCCTCTTGCAGGTGTATACAAGAGCTGTAGTTACCCAAGTCAGAATAGAGAAAATGTTCAACAAAAATCTAGAAATAGGGTTTCGGAGTGCAGTTTGTCATCTCTGTCAGCAAGCGTTAGTGCCATTATTGAACAATGATAGAGGCCTGAATGCAACAGCCTCTATTTAGGGCTAGGGAAAACCGACAAAGCTTCAGTTTTCTCCAATATTACGTTCAATTTTGAATTCTGCCCGATGTTATCAGGGAGTAAAGATCATTAGGTTACTAATTTTCAAGAATTAAATCCCATTTGCTTTCTATTTGGACCATTCGGCCGAAGTTGTTTGTTTTTGGAAAAAGACCACTCGCTATTGCTGCGATGCATGCGGAGTTGCCTCCCTTTCAGAATGGGGAACACAACTCCGAGAGTGTGTCTGCACTCGACCGTGACATAATCCCTTTAATCAGTAATATCATGATGACAATAGTCAGATGTAACTTTTCAACATTTCTGTGATGAGAATGGTATCAGCTGATGAAAAACCTTATATGGAATAACAGAGTAGCTTCGTGGTAAAACACCTTGCAATTGCGCACGCTTGGGTTCAAACCCCGGTCATGACATGGTCTCAACGCGTGAGTACCCTTCTCAACTTGTTGTTGAGGTAGTTAGTTGCTAAAACGGTCAAGTTAATTTCATTTTGGTGGATAACCAACAACCAACAGCTTCGTTTAGAAAAATGTTCTTGAAAGAAAACATGGCAGTAGCCCAAATTCATATATAACTGAGAAAAAACCCAAAATCAGAGACGGTTCGTCAAATATCAACAATTCCTCAACAGTAAAAAGCAGCAGATGTTACAGTGAAAAGATTTTCTTTGGTAACTCACATGAGAATGTTAGGGAAAAAGATTTTCTCATAAAGTCTCTCCTGACTGAGAGTTCTTTCTGTGATCTTTTCATTACAGCCAGCCTGTAGTGATAAAAGTCAAGGTCATCGAAGTGATAAGAGTCAAGGTCATCGAAGCGATAAGAGTCAAGGACATCAAAGTTAGAAGGTCACAGTGATTCAGTTATTTCCACCATTCCTTCGCTAAACGTTGATTCACGCACCTGGGCAGTCATTCAGACCTGTTTATTGCTTATTAAAACCTTTTAGTTAACTACTCAGTAGTACTTCAGGATATGTCTTGATGGTTTGGTTTGTTTTCAGCGTGGGCAAACAACTCCTGCTTCCCACTAATAAAACATCACAAATCTAAACTAGCCAAGACAGGGATTATTGTTCATAGTCAGTGACGGGTTTAGTCAGAGAGGTACAATGTACAATTTAAGTGAAAGAAACTGACCGCAGCAAAGCCCTGCATGATGGTATCAGGCAGGTCCAGTACTAGATTCCTCGAAGAGGCCATAACGCTGTCTAGCATCGCGAATGCCTGGGAAGAGATGGTGGAGCTGCGGATCTGTGAGGAAAGGAGTACGGCGTTAGCCAATGTCACCTGCAAATGAGAGAGGAAGTACAGTTGAAATATGCTACCAACAGGGGAACTACAGTCAAACTGGGCCACTGCGGAGGAATAGTTATAATCAAAATAAGTCACCAAGAGCAGAAGGTGACCTGGGCTTCCCAAAGAAGAATTACAGTTCATCAGGGCCATCAGGAAGGGAATCACAGTCAAAATAAGCCATCGAGAAAGGAAAGTAGGTCCAGGCTTCCCAGAGAGGAACTGCGGCCAGTTGGGGCTATCAAGAAGAGAATTACAGTCCAAACAGACCATTGAGAGAGGGAGTAGGCTACAGTCAAACTGGGATATCGATGGAGTAATCTGGCTTTCATAGTCCTGGCAGGTAACTTGAACTACGATAGGTTGCCCTTCACTAATTGACTGATTGATTGATTCATCGACCTACCCATGAGCCTTTACGTGTGAAAAGAGCCTGCTCAGTGGCTGGAGAGCAGAGTTTGTTGTAGAAGCTGTTGACGAGACTAGTACAGTTACTAGCTACTTTCTGTACATGAGGCCACAGACAGTAGCAGTCAGCATCTCCAGCCATTAATGCCTGAAGGTCCTCCAGCAGTAAAAGGTATGCCTGTAAACAGTTCAAGCAACGCATAAGGCACTTGTCGACGATAGAATTTTGCTATTTGTTGAGTAACGTTAATTTTTTTCTTTGCTCAACTCGATTGTCTATTACAGCCGTATAGCAGAGAAACTTATGTTGGTTGACTGGAAGGTTTTATTGCAAGTTCAAGACTGAGAAAACCAGGCTGACTTCAATCACAGAAGAGTCGGTTGATACACTCGTGCACCAGTCATTGACTCAGAACTCTCTGATACTGTTTGCTGTTCCGTTAGCCTTCATAATCTATGATCCAATCCAGCGGTTAAAGCATAGTTGGAATTGGATTCACGCCATGTAAAAAAAGGTAAATATTGTTCCTTAAAGCCCATAACGGCTGTCTGGGGGGGAGCGGCTGTTACCGAGCCCACTTATGTTGACAACAGTGTTACTGAGATGGAGCACCATTCTTAGTCCTCACTGCCTTCAACTTCCCCAGCTCTGAAAGGGGTCGGGGTATCCATTTCCTGCTGGGTAAGCAGAAGGAGTTTCTTTCAAAATCACGCACACAGGGAGCCCAGTCACCACCAGTGGCAGGCGTTTAAAGTCTTTAACCGGTAGGCCACAGCACCTCACCGTGAGACATATTACATGTGTTCTATTGGAGTTGAACCGTACACGTAAATGACTTAACGGGTAAATCGAAGTGGGTACATACTGGGTTTTTCCTTAGTATGGGCCTATAGCAAGCCTCTCACCTCAATTTACTAGCGTGGCTTAGGATAACCTCTGTATAAATAACTGAGGTCCCAACCAGTGGATATGAGTCAATATCAAAGATCCGCCTCTACCCTCTCGAAGAGCAGCGGAGTTTCGGAGGGTGAAGCGTAAACAAGCGGCTTAGGTTGACCAGCCCCAACCAACAACCAGAGGATGGCAACAGGAAATCAACCTCGTATCACCCCACGCCACCATAACAAAGACAGATCATAAGAAACCTGCCTACTGGGTACATACCTTAGAGACACTGTCGGCCATTAGGCAGTGATTCCACTCAACCAGCTGATTGCTCTTATTATCGGTCACTTTCTCCACCAAGTGGCGTCGGTTAGACGTCACAGCGAACGCGCCATTAATATGGACGGGGAGGCCGGATTTAATTGGCAGTGGTAAGTAACAGTAGACGGCGCCTGACGCCGACTCAGATGCTGAGTAAAACGATGCTGAAAAAGAAACAGTGTCACATGATAGATGTGAAACGGAGGCAAGATCAAAAGATGCCAAACTCAGGTAGTCTTGTAAACAAAACCAACACTACGGGGGCAAACCATGGATCACCCTGAAGACAAGCACTGTCTCAGTATGTCATCCACATGAATCAAGATGATCACTCGTAACAGATAGATACGCGTGGGGCTATCCCAGCCGACTTCAGCGTATTGTTTGACAGAGTAATGGCTATGGGAATTTTTGGTTATTGAGCTTCATTGACGGTAGCTTCAGAATACCAATTTTTTTTACAGAACTGTCGATATTGCTGTTAGACACCAATTCAAAGCTTCCAACTAATGCAAACCACGACACTGCTCCATACTAAGGAAGACAATTCTAACCACAAATGTTTAGATTAAAACAGATAGAAACTCACCTTGCTGAGTCAGAGGTGCTGCCACACCACCAACAGGAGTGAGTCCTTCATACCGGAGCGCGGCGTCTAATGCCTCACCATCACCAAGAGTGGAGGTAACTAGCCAGGGGGTGGAGACGTCCCGCACTCCATCAGTGAGTCGTAATAGGGAGCAACCTTCCTGAGTGCATCTGAACCTCACCTGTAGTCAAAGAAAACAGTTAGTTTATCAGTCTTGGGACTAAAGGCTGGTCATAAAGCCAATAGCTTGCTTCAAGGATGGTGCATTCCAATGAAAATGTTATTTTGTGGGGGCCTTCTTGATTTTACTCCGGTGCTCTGCACAAACGACCTACCGCAATCCTATTGGTCAATGTTTGACCAATTGTAATGGGGATAAACTACGATGTAAAACCCTGCGGAAAGACAATCGGGATATTGTATCGGCTAGTTTTCTAATCAGAATCAGTAAGCCATCCTGCCCGGATAATCAGTCTAGTCTGAATGCACCTTAATGTTGGGCTCTGAGTCCAAGGTGGGCAAAACAACCATATGGTGCCTGAACTGTGAGCCTGGCCTCAACCTTACGGAGCTATTCACAAAGCTACCGCATCACCACTAACTCCTAGATTCTCCCATGCTAAAGCCTAATGTGTGCCATTACTACACCGCACGCTAAGCTAGAGTAATTATCCCGGTGTAAGGATATCTGCAAGTGGGATGGGTCACAATTGTCCTACCTTCATGAGTAAAGAGCTTTCTGCCAGGTTCGGTCTGCTCCCACTAGAGCTAAGCCTGCTCATTCGGGCCGACTGCAAATGTCAAATTACAAGCATTCACAAACATTCTAAATATACATCCTCAACATAACTACAGCTCATAACAAGCGGTGTACTACATGGTCTGGTAAATTTGGGATGAAGTGAGTGGCAACCGAAGAAATCTCCGGTGGTAAATGTAACACAGATTCAAGTAGAAAAATATAACTCTATGACTCAAGTCACGGCTTCATGACTTCCGGCAACCTCTGAGCTGATGCTACTGTCTATAATCAGGGCTGTATTCATTACCTCGGATTTGAGTTTGCGGCAGCAAAAGCCTCAAGCCTCCATAAGTTTTAGTAAAGGGAGGTCAACTCTTAGAACAAACCAAAGCGAGTGGCAGTGACCGGAGCCGGTAAACTGGAGGTGTTGGGGAAAGACAATTTGTGATGGGAAATCAGGAATGCATCTGTAGTTAATGAAGGAGTTGGGGAAGATGATTAGGGAACAAAACGAGACAAAAGGGTAACACGAATTTAACTCATTCATAAGAACTAGTGACAACAGGGGGGGGCAAGGTAAGACAGGACCGGCCTGAGCCATCTAATGAACTTTGCGTCTGGTGTCAGCTTTTGTCTGACTAAATAGAATCTCTGATTTCTATAAACCCTAATGTTAAAAAGGACCTATGGCTCAATGACGAATAGCATTTTCAACTCAAAGGTCATCATGTGGTCTCAATCAAGTGTTACAGCAAGATGATTCTCATTTATAAAGGTGATGGTATTACAATCATAGAACACTTTATTCACACGGTGAGTGAGTTAGCATGCGAGGGTCAGTGCATTTACTAGTGAGTGTCACTCTACTAATAACTAGGAGTGAGTGCATTAGTTACCGAATATCTCGCCTCACGTCTGCTCCTGTGCTCCTGTGAATAATCAGTCACTCATCTCTAGGTGGGTGGTATACGCGATCAAACTAACCCAACACACCAACAAATTCCTTCACCAGTGCCACAGTACCAACATGATTTTTAGTACTACCATGGAAGAAGATGGAATGCCAACTGGCCAATAGGGTCATGGTCGATCTCAGAGGAGTCAGTGAATTTTCTTGGGGCTCAGTTCTTCTTTTTATCTTCATAACAGAACTGTCAGGAATGGTGCAGAAGTTGGCTTACTGAGTCTTTAACTCAGCGTTTCCCAGGGTGTGTCATAGAGAAGGTAACCTCTATGCGTGGGCCTCCTCTATGTAAGGCAGAGATCCGAAACCGACGGATATCCCCAATCGTAACATATAGGATAGAGCAATGATATCTTCTGGCCGCTCACTGAATACAACAGGGAATCGGT
>Ga0224511_10005000_pt1 | contig 10261 bp, 6 predicted proteins | sample SF_May12_sed_USG_2_FD_169988 | JGI IMG/M metagenome (GOLD analysis project Ga0224511, IMG submission 169988) | Sediment microbial communities from San Francisco Bay, California, United States - SF_May12_sed_USGS_8_1 | ecosystem: Environmental > Aquatic > Marine > Sediment | place: USA... | reverse complement strand
CATGTACATGTGTATAAGAGACAGGGCGGGTTGTGACCGTAGCCCAATTATGCATGTACATGTGTATAAGAGACAGGGCGGGTTGTGACCGTAGCCCAATTATGCATGTACATGTGTATAAGCCCTTGAATGCTCCTACTATAGACAAGAGTAGATCACAGATTGTGTGCATGCATTATTTCTTTGCAAGAAACTGCAAGACATAGAGATAAATTGATGATAGAGCACGTTGTCGTTTACACACGTTCTACTTTTAAGATTGTATTTAAAGTATAAAAAAGCAAAGTTGCTTTCTTTTCAAAACTTAAATTGATTATTATATTTAGTCGTATGTATTAAGTGTCAAGAATATTTGCAATTACGCTACCCAAATAGTCAACCAATTTGTCAGGGATGCTAACATAATGCAATTGCAATACAATGATGCGATGTTTTGTCTCGTTAAGAATAAAAATAGATCCATTTACGATCTGTAATCAAATAAGTGTTTATTTAAGTTCGTCTGGAGAGGAGCATTTCGTTTTTCACATAAACAATGTTTCTTAAATCTAATAAAAATGTGTATGGTTCAAATGTCCATCGACATGTTTTTTAAGAAACTAGGACTAGATGACTTAGTACAATGTATATGTGTATATACTGTTTGTAAGATGTTCTGCCACTTTAAAGGGACTGTCGTAATTCTGGTCGTTTGGCACACACATACCTTACCTCATGTACAAGTATGTCATATATCGGTTGACAATTCGTTTAAACATGATTATAATTTTTCCGTTGATTTGGAAAAAAGCGTTGCAACGGCTTTGTCCAGGCCAACAGATAAATAACTAGATGTAGAAATACATCCAACATAAACAGAATATATTTGGGTACCAAAAGATACCATTGGTAACAAAAAGATATTGGTTTTCAAAAAGAAACTGTGTCCCACGGCCGGACCGCTGGTGAGCCCTTTTAAAAGTGAGTAGGTCTTACCGGTAGTTCTAACTTTACAGCCATTAAAATGGATACATTAAGCATAAACATTGAAAGAAACCGTTACCACGCTTTATATCTAAAATTAGAAATCAGATATGGAAAAGTTGAGCCTTGGTATTTGTCAGCGTTGCGTATATGATGTCGTGGGTGTAAACTGTTTGTGCAGTGTCCTTTTTACGATTCGTATTTATGAATGTCAACGTTACTGTACCTACTATTACGGTTATAATACACACACCACATACTTCATCAAACAATGCGTAGTGAGTGCTCCAGCCGGTTTTGTTCATATTCTTATCTCGGCAATATAAGAGCGATACTGGAAGACGATTGTTTAATTAAAAGAACTTCTAAAACCTTATAAACATGCAAAAATGTAAATAAAACAAACATCTATGGATTATATAATTTTAATTGATAATAACAAAATAAAAAGTTAATTCTCACGATCTACACCTAGGAACATGTGGGTGTAATGGCAACACCGGAAACATACATGTTTCAAGGGTTACACTCCTCAACAAGGTGTTTTTACAATGTCTACTAAGAAAGACAAGTAGTAATTGTCAAATATATGTCTGATTCGTGTAGTTATCTCTCCTGTACATTATATTCTCTTTTATAAAACACAGTAATGGGGTATATATAAGAATCACGCTTTTTCACGTACGTTTGGTTCTGTTCATTAATGCCCCGACCAATCACAAACACCGAAACAACCATAACTTTTGACAATAAGAAGTACATGCGTGAATTTTCAAAGGTAGACATATCTGGCAACGTTGGTGTACGGTTCATACCCCCTAAAATAGTTATATTAAGTTACTGCATTTCTGGTAAAAGCTTTGGTACAGACGTACAGTGATCTTTACAACTTATTTATTTCCGTACTTAACAACTTGATCTATACACAACACTAACATGAAACTAAATAGGTAAACATAACTCATTGAGGATGGGTGCAGTGTTTTAGCTTTTCTCATCATATTTCTATTTCATTGTACTTCTTTTCGTAAATTCGTATATGCTTAGATCTTGCTATAGCAATTTATCATCACTTAAATATGTTTTGTTGCCAGAGGATTTTTCCTTGTGGTTTTTATCTGGTTTACATTTTAAAATAGATTTTCGTTCATGTGCAAGTAGCGTCAGTGGTGAGGTATCTTTCATAATGATCGATGAACAACTTTAATTAAACCAAGGCTGCTTTTTCCCGTACAGACCATGCTCCCAAAGGACATTCCCTTTTCCCCATTATAATTTGAACAATTTTTACGTCCAGTGGCATAACCCTTGTTAATGCCATTTGCCTAATTTGGAACTTATGTCTTAATGTGTCGACTTGTAGAGTGTAATTTATATTTTTGCTGTTGTTTTATTTCAAAAGCAATAAATGTGAATGTGTTATGTTTTATGTTAAATTGTTGACATTACAAAAACATAATTATATAACACCCGCTATAAAACATCTGATCTATGAATAATAGTTAAGTCACACATGACAGTATATATATTAGTATATCAATACAAAAAGTATACAATTAAATTTTTTAATAATGGTCAGCTACTAGTCCTGTTTTCTTTAATATTTTACTCTAAACACTACTAACTACAGAGTCATTTTTAGCACTGTGCAGTTTATTGTAAACAAAAGTTTTAAAAGTGTTTAAACGTTATTGCTGTTATACGAAGTTACCTGCATTTGCAATTGTTTGTAAAACATAAGACATTAAAACACTGCATAAAATAATGACTGTTTATCTACTTTACTAACACATTTCTATACATGAAATATTGTTCAAATAAGCACATTAACATAAACTTTACTCAAAAGGTATTTACAAGTAAACAATCGGTATAGCATTACAATACAAAACAATGATTAACATCAATACATGTATAAAAAAGATATTTAAAAGGTGCTTAACTATACTAATCAAAAATGCACAAGTAACATTTTTTCGAAACTGTTCCTGCCGCATACTAAAGAACAGTGCAATTCTCAAATTAGGTGGTCCATGGTATCAACAAGGTCGTTCTTGTTCGTTTCTGGGATCGGAATAAGCAAGAAGACAGCCACAGTGGCCAAGGCGGCGCTAACCCAGTACAGAGTGCCTGAAAACATCATTTCCTGGAGAGAAAAAAAGGGAATGGGTCAACGATATAAAATACTGATCACTATGAACACATATAGCGTAACTAAAAAATCGTAGAATAGATATGAAATGCGCATTTTTTTATATAAAAGATAACGTTATTGTCAATGAATGTTTGTGGTGTTAAGGGTGTCCAGGACAATAAAGTCAGTACCAGTACGACAAGTTGCGGTCCAATGACGGCCCCAACTCTCGCCATTGTGTTGCAGCAGCCGTAGCCGATGTTCCTGGACAAATGGATACGAACATTATACTCGTTAACATTAATAATTGTACCAGAACATGGAAAGGATAATACTCTGTCCCGTGGTACCCTAGGATTAACGAACGCAAATTCGTTTTATGAAATGTTCAAACCTCCGTCTGAGCTCAAGGTGCGAATATAAATAGGAATTACCCGGAAATCCTTAAATATGCGGATTTTTTATTTAATTACTTTTTCATTATTAACGCAGCGCATGTTATTAAGACAACATACTGCATCAAAACATATGTCTAACAAACACAAACATTTAATCAATCAAATCAGTCCAATACCTTACAACGGTTGGGTATGTTTCAAGAGTCAATGTCTGCACAGGCGACCATGCGTTGTTGGCGAAGGCAAGCGCGATAATAGCTGCGATGTTCTTTATCCACATTGTCGTTGGGGTTTCTGTAACACAAAGTTGGGTACCTTAAATAAAACACGGTCCACGACAGGGATATAAGTCGCAAAAAATTAGGAATGCCCAATTATTCTTCACAGAAATGTAAAAGATATAAGCGTACGATCACTAATACGTTTATTGGTTGATAATGTGCAAACACGTTTTTTATTTCTTTATACTCGTATTAATGTAAATTGTTTTATAAACATTTATACATAACCGTAAAGAATTTAGTACGTGAACGGTATAACTAACTAACCTGGAAACACCTCCGATACAGCAACCACTAGGGCCATAACAGCACACAAACCGAAGAAAACCCTCGCAGTCTTTCTTCGATTGATTCTGAAATGTAACGTGGCAGATTTAATGTTAAAATACGACGAATTCAGTTTTATAATTTTTGATCGTACACATTAAGTGAACAGCCTAATCTTGGCCATTGGAAAATTGTATAATCAGTTTAGGAACTTTATTAGTTTGTGTCTACAATTTACCATAAGTGTTGCGTATGATGGATAATGCAAACCGTTGACCAGACAGAACCATTCAAATAAGTAATATGTATTCTAGTGAAAAATAAAAAATACCTGTTCATAAGGTAGATGACCAGAATCTGCATGGACTCTGAATCAGCCCCATAATGAACATGTTCACAAACAGGTCGCCGGACAACGCTGGCACCCCAAACTGAATCCCATATGATGTCAGGCCAATTATGCACCTGTTAAAATGGGGTAAGTATTTGAATATTTAATGTTTTTACATGTAAAACAAATATTGAAAAATGTTTTATTCGATATATATTCGACTTGCTTCAAATATTAATTATCATATTAGCGTTCATGGAGAAGAGATAAAAAGTCATTGCTAATATTGTAGTTCTCAAAACATCAGCCATTTGTTTTTCAAAACGCAAAAACTACTGACTATTTCACTATTTTAGAAAATTAGGAAAATCCTTAAGAAAGAAGTAACGGTATATTTATCTGCTGCTCAAACGCATGTGATAATCTGAATATACGTTTTTACATTAAAGATGCAATGCCTGTATCTTTTATGTCAGAATTGTTGACATCTTAGATTTTAACCATATTTTAACAGTGAAACTTATTCCCGCAAATAATCAAAACTGCCAGATATAGTTATCCATGCATGTAAAATATTACAGAAAAAAATTAATTTGTTAAAAATGTGTGGCCCGCAAATTCGGCTTTGTTTATTTACGTTTCGACCCATTGCACCGAACAGGTTAATAGCTAGACTACAATCGATACTCTCAGTTGATTCGGTGGTGCAGATGTAACTCATCCTCTTAGTGTGCAAAAGGGTTCAAATCCCTGCTCCGGCAAGGGTTTTGATGTTTGAATTTTGTTTTGTTGTTGTGTTTTATTTTTGTCCCCCCCCAAAAAAAATTGTTTGTCACAAATTTGTGCAAGTCCCTTTGAAGTGTTAATTTATTTAGTAATTATACTTGACATATTCAAGATGTGTGACCGATTAGAAGGATATAAAGATACAGACCTAGCATCTTTAAAATTGTGTTTATATAAGCCAGTTATTATCGATAATTTATACCATAAAAATGAAAACGCGAATGTGTAACGGCGCAAGACCCTGTCACGTAAAAGGTCAGTGAGGAAGTATTTCTTGTCGTCCTCTTCGTCCTCCTTCAGGTCGAAATAAACTTCAAGGTTCTCCGGCATCCGTTGTTTGTTGAATTTCGCAATCCTGGCGACTACTTTCGTAGCTTCGTCCGTTCTCTTGTGCGCCACGAGCCAACGAAAACTCTCCGGCACAAACCTTGAATTTCAATATATTAACGCATTATCGGTTTATGTCGTACTTACTAGATACAATCACGTTACACCATAACTAAATAATTAAAACACTTGGTAAATACATACTTTGATATTGTTAACATTGTAGCATAGTAAACATAAACTTTAACCAGAATGTAGATTAGGTCAACACGGTATTGGCAAAACGTTGAAAGTTGTATATACAATATTAAATTCTTTAAAGTATATTTTTATTATTACAAGACACAAACATCAATGGACGACAAAACCTTGAAGAGCATGGTGCGCGTCTTCGTAACAGATTTCCTGCAGCTGCAAATTGCAAGTTTGTTATGACCTCCTGTATATTGGTTTTACATTAAAAACAGATATATAAAAAGCATCAAATGCTTATAGTTTGTGTGCTTAGAAATAGTGGTTATCTTATGTCATATTTTATCTTAGAAAAAAATATTATTAAATGCTAGTCGAAGTGAAAGATGTTAAAATAAATTGTGTAAGTTGACATAAACAGTTTCAGTTTAAAAATAAGCTTTAAAAGAGTTTAGAACGGTTAATATTCAAAAGAACAATGATTCTTTCACTGTAATTGTTAATGTATCAGTCATTAATTTATGAAAAGGGAAGCAGTTGACTTAAATACCACTGTTACTACCAGTTCTGCAATGCATTGTTGACACATACAAAAGTGTAACGCTCGTTACTAGTACTAATATGTCACATATATAACTAGAAAAATATTCGAACGGGCAGTACTAGTACTAATAAAGCACACGTTGAACTAGAATATAAGTGTCAGGGATTTTATCAGTACTAACATGCCACCATATAACTTGTATTAGGTTAAATTGTCATAACGGTACTAAAATGCTAACTGTCATTAGAAATGCAGTGTTACGGTCATTACCAGTAAAGTGGCAGGAAAGGGACTGCCGTTGCGGCAGTGACAACGTGGACCCATCTCCAATCCTTAAGCGCCCAACACACTAAGGCAAACAGACAGGTCTGTATGGCCCAAGACGGGATCCCGACCACAGTACCCCTCCATCGAGCCTTACGTGTTCAAATAGAAAACGTGATATAATTTCTTACAATAGATTCGGCTAGTCTAAGGATTGAACATGTGGCAAATGCATTGGTTGACTGACGCTTAACAATTTGAGCATACAGGGACTTGCACCTGATAATATTCTAACAGTTTTCTACTCGATACTTACTGTTTCATTGAAATGCGAGGGCAAGGTACATGCGGTTGGTATTTACTGCGAATTCATGTTCTTTGGCATGTTCGCTAATTTGCGTGACTAACCGTTAATGAAAATTGTGACTTCATTTAACACAATTGACTACGAATAATTAATTAACAATTTTGAAAACAAATTGTAAATGCAACTTACCAACGTAAACTCAGCAGCTAGGTTATACATTACAGTGATCTGAAACCCCATGGCGATTCCAAGAAAAAAGCGTACTACAGCAAACATGATCCATGATGTTGCAAACGCATTCACTACGTTCAGAATGACCAATGACAGTATGGCTAAGAAGAAAGGTTTCTTGCGGCCAATTAGGTCAGCAGTTTGACCACAGCCGACGTTGCCTACGAAGATGCCCGCCATTTGTAGAGATGTTATAGTAGATGGAATCCATGCACGATCACACACAAGGGAAAACTGTAATAATTAAAGAGGTAATTATTTAGTGTATACAATTCAGATACTGGCACTTGTTCAAAACATTCACGATCTATCTGATTCAGCTACAAATGTTAACACATAAATGCACTAATGCGTTTTAGACAATGGTACTTGTCTTATGGTAGCAGCAATACAACACAAAAAATAATTTAGGAAATATAAAAGAATTAAATTGATGCTTCAATATTTACAAGACAGTTTAAAGTGTCGGTATTGTAGGCGTCACAGCTAAACAGGACTTAGTCTCTAGAATGAGTGGTTGTTCAGGCGAACGTCTTTTACACGATCGGCTTGGAATTTTTTCCAGGTTTGTTTGTACAATTAAAATAACCTTGATTCCTTTACTTACAATTGTATCATACATGTCATCTCACAAATATTTACGTCAACTCTAAGAAAACAATATTCAGATATATCATATATATCATAACCGTTTTCAAGCTATTAAATCAACTGGCCATACCGATCGCGCTAGTCTAGTAGGAAGTTGTGTGCTTACTTTTCTTTTTACCTACTTACAGGATTTACTTTACGTTCTAAGTTTCTTTTTACTGGTTTACATTTTACATTACGTTTGTAAAAGTAATGTGTACAACACATTACATGTAATGGTCTTTGGATCTCAATTACACATAACAATGGATTACTTTAATAAATGTAACGAGTTAAAGGATATTCAAAATTACCTTTTGTATAACACTATTCTTGCTGGGTTTCATACCAGCAGTTTCTGATCAGGGGAAAAATTGCTGTACACTGTATACTGTTGCTCTACCGGTATATTTGTCAGTACATAAATGTTATATAAAAAATTAATCCAGTCACATTAAAAACTCTATTTAACCTTTATAATCAATCAATTATTGAAAAGTGTACTAATGTTTTATTCTATTTAATAAACGTGTACATAATTATAAACATCAAAGGCGACACTCGAAAATATTGGCACAACTGTTTGTGCCAAAAGTGATAATAGTTGCGAATCCAGGATTTGACCTTGGGGGGAGGTGCGTGCACTTTGTCAACGGGGGGAGGGGTGTAGAAAATCATTGAAACTGTTGAAGGTTGAAGTAAAAGTAATTTTTAGCGTGTTTTGATCGTATTTGAAGTAAAATAATGCTTAAAATTAATCGCGAGCGAAGATTTTTTTTTAGAGTTTTGGGCATAAAAAATCATAGGTCCGTGGCCGTTAGGTGTAGGGCTGTGTCGAAATATCGATAATCCGATTTATACCGTTTTATTTGCAGTACGATACGGTTCGGTTATCGGTCTCGCGGCGTATCGATACAAAGGAAAGCAACTCAAACTTAAAATTTGAAAATTGTAATCCGGGTATACTGTTGTTGTTTTTACAGTTTCAGATATTTGTTACATTTACCCCCGTCTTAGAAGTGAGTTCCTGTAACTTCTTGACCTTTATTTTGATGTTTTTTTTAAATGTTGAATCATTAAACTGTATTAAAGAATATTATGTGTTGTTATTGACATTATTTCCCCCTACATTGATTATAACAAGGATTTGAACTAAGGTAATCTAAATTCTTAATATCCTCAAATGTTTACCTTTGTATCGTATCGTCAATACGTATTGCGTATTGCTTTGTGCGTATCGCAATACGTATCGTATCGGTTTTTTCCGTATCGACCCAGCCCTAGTTAGGTGCACCGGGTGCGCCCCCCCCCCCTGTATCCGATAGTGGATAACTATCAATAATCGGTACTATATATTGAACTTTTTATGCGCTATTTTTAACTAACTGATTACAAAAGAAACTGCTTTCACTATACTTCTCACTTGAAATCATTTAGAGTTTCTATAGTCAATATTGTTTTTATGTTTATAAGTTTCAATAAAGAGCGTGTTCACAATGCTTGGCACAAAAGTGTAACATCAACAATGAATAAAGCATTCTTCAAAACAAGTGGACTATGTATTGTTTATCTATGGACACTAGATTCAACAATAGAGTTTATGAGTTTAATGATCTTAATCTGTTTTAAATGGATTAAGGAAATCCTTATTGCTTATTTTGATGAAAAGGCCACCAAAATGAAACGTTATGCCAAAACAAGGATTCATGTCCCTGACAGAACTTTCGTTATCAACATCTATTTTAAAAGCCCATTTTCCAGCAATAACTTTCCATTGAAGAAACTGTCTGAACAAACTACCATTGCTTTGGAAGTACCTCATGTCATACACCTTCAGAAAATATAAGCAGTAGGGAAAATGTAGACATGGTGTTCTTAACTATTTAAATATGTACATCGTTATTTCGGTCCAGCTTAATTTACACCATATCAAATATGTTACAATTTTGGAGGAAAAAACGGTATATTTTGGAAGGTAAAGCCTCCCAATAGGACTATTTAACATGAAAAGACCTTCAAATTGTTTTTACATATTTCTTAAAGTAGGTGTAATATAATAAGGCCCTTACCTTTCCTGAAAAAAACCCAGATCTTTTGTGAAGGTAGAATTAACGGTCAGTGGTTTTGATGCCAAACATTATGCACACACTCTATTTCAACGTATAACCGTGAAACCGGAGCGGCCGTATAAAATACATTGTAAAAAGGCGCCGTGAATATATTTACGGCGCACACACAAATGTGTTTTTATTGGAAAATGATTTGTAACTCACCCTAGACACCACAGTTGACATACTGTCGTCGAAAACAAACGTTTGACACTGTCTCGAAGTGCCATTTGTGACGTATTCACACTGATGAAGAGTCGACTCATTTCTTACCATCGAAACATTACCCTGGGTATCATCAGCACACCACCAATTTGGAACTGCCGCACCATACACCATAAATAGCATAGTGAATACCAGTATAGTCTTACACAAATGGACGGTACATGTTAATAGAATCTGGTATCGCCCGCACCCGCCGGTTTCTTCGAGTAAATTTTCGATTTCACGGTAACTTCTTCGTTCCGACATAATTAATTGCAATCAGTAAAATTAAAA
>Ga0224511_10004999_pt1 | contig 10261 bp, 6 predicted proteins | sample SF_May12_sed_USG_2_FD_169988 | JGI IMG/M metagenome (GOLD analysis project Ga0224511, IMG submission 169988) | Sediment microbial communities from San Francisco Bay, California, United States - SF_May12_sed_USGS_8_1 | ecosystem: Environmental > Aquatic > Marine > Sediment | place: USA... | reverse complement strand
GCTAACGGTGTTCATCGAGGAATGAACTTCATTCGTCCGGTAAAGGATATTGAAGCAATGGAAATAGAGGTGTAAATATTGCAAGATCGATCTCGGAACGAAAGTTAAAAACAAAACATATTGTTTGGGTACATTGTTTATTCATGTCTTCAACATCTTACTAACATTCACGAGCCATGTCATACCGAGCACACACAAATGTTTTTTTTCTAATTATATATCATTTTCAGCTACTTCTTCAAACAACGTTTAAAAGTAATGACTGTTAGTGTACACCACTGTTGAAAGATCAAATGTAAACATTTAGTTTTAAAATGCCTTATCCTAAGCATTCATATTTTAATAACGGCATTATTGACAATGTATTTAAAATTATCCAGCTTTGTTTAAGAAAAAATCACAGGCATCGTAAACCTAAATGAGATTAACCGAATTTCCTTCGTTGGTGCACAGCTGTTAACACTAAGGAATAAAAGGGTATATTCATAGGCGTCGTCAATGGAGCGGCAGGGGCACAGTCGCCGCCGCAAGAATTTGGTTGATCATAGTCATACTGTAATGCTCAACGTTGCCCCTAAGACTTTCTTACATAGCACCATCTATGAATCGTCTACTCTCAGCTGGTAAGGAGCGAGATGTCAGGCACCACTTCTAAGTGTCTAAAGCCCTCCATACACGCACAATATTATTGTCAATAGAATTGTCAATCTTGAAGATAGACGCTTACAAGGGTACTAACACAAAAACACCAATTTTACAGCACTGCCATACAAATATTTATTTATAGAAGGGAGCCATAGTATAAGCTTTGAGCTTCCTTCTCAATTCTAAGTAATATTTTTGTATATTACATTTGTCACTTATGTTACTGTCAAATCCTGTTATTATTTGTTTTATGAACTGTGCAACACGTATTGTTATTACAATAATTATATATATTGTTTAATAAATATTGGTTAAACTAAATATTTGCACACTTTAACAACACAATTGGCAATCTGAAGCTAAGACATAATATATATTATACTTTTCAATAAAACACAAAACATGTCCATAGTATGTTGAGATATGTTAACTATTTGACGCAAAAGTTACGAAATTTGTGTATTTATTTTAATCGGTCATCATACGATGGAATCCATATTTTTCCTGTAATTTTCAAAGTACAAATGAACTAAATATTGATCAATATTTTTGTTAAGTTTGTGGCAAGAATATAAATCGTCAATTTCATTGAGTCAATATCATTGACAATTATATTGTGTGTGTGTGTGTGTGTGTATGGGGGGCTTTAAACAAGGACTGAGAGTAAGGTAATCCTTAGGCTAGTAGATTGTTTATTGCTCCACCTTGTATATTTTAATCGCCCCGCTTGTCGGTGTTTTGATAACAACAATTTTTCACCCGCCTAGCGATGTACTTGTCTTGAATGATTCCCTTTTTGGAATAGAATGAATTATTTTATTAAATGTATATGTTGTGTCGAAAACATATCTTAATGATAAGCGAAAATTATTTTAAATACAATTATTTATTTCGCAACTTTCCAAAAAATACCGTTAATAATATTATACGTACAAATCCATTAAATAACAAATATGTTTCTGTTATTACTTGAAAGAAAGGTAGGTAGGGTGAGTATTATAATTTTAGTATGCTTTTTTCAAATGCGCCTTTTCGGCATGAACAGCTTTAATAAAATCGAGGCTGCTGTTTTCCCATGCAGGCTATGCTTCCTGGGGGCTTTCCCTTTCATGAGTTTAATTGCAACAAAAGCAAAATCCGTGAGGTACATCAGCCAACAAAAAAAAAAAGAAAGCAAATCGTTATCTTATTTATATATGGTCGGGTTATCTGAATACACTTTATTTTTAGAACCTAATGTTTTTTTGTGGAATCGTTACATCCCTAGTCTTTACAACGTTAATTCGTGACAGGGTTACATACTTGACCAAACAGTAAAAGTATGATATGGCAATTCAAAATGTGATTTTACTCATATTTTTGACGGCCTTTTTGGATTTCAGAGGAACAATTACATTTAAGACAATTACTCCGAACACGTCATTTACGGATACGAACGTATATCGTATTTCTTATTGTCTCTTTTAATACAATTATTTCCTTGTTATTATAACACAAATATAGTTAAGAACTCAAAATTAAGCTTAAGTTGTCGACGCCACAAGAAACACACTAATTAAAAAAGAAACAAATGATACTTAACTGCATTTTAATACTTCAAACAAAATGTATAACAAAAGTCTAGTACACTGGCTTTTATCCAACAATTTCCGGTTCGGTGAAAGGTTCGGCTCTGTAAAAGATGACATTCGGTTGAGTAGTTTTGTTTGATATGGTTCACAAATTATATATTTATCTTAACTTTCCACTGAAGAAAATAATGATTTAAATTAAAAATAAGTATAAAACATGTGTTGACTTTTTTTAAACAAGTAAATCTTTACGTAAATAGTGCAATTTGTGTCATTAAATAGTTGTAATATAAATTGAAGAGATACAACTCATACTTTCGTTCACAGACTGGTGGAAATAGCGCTGTATGAGTACACCATGTGTCAGCCCATTTGAAGTCATAGATGGACACGAATATAGCACAATCCTGGTCATGCGTAGTGTGGTCGTTAGGTTGAAAATCTATAGATAGGGTAAAGTACTGTAGATATATAAAACAAACATTAAACATGGAGTTAAACATCCCGACTATTGTTTTTCCGGCTAGTGTTTGCTGTTTGATGTCATGTGATCCTTGAAAAAGTCGAGCATGGACAATTCTGTTTTTTTATTTAATAATATAATATGTTTTTATATTTCTTCTATAAATATATGATTTTAAAGAAACCTGTTACGATGAACACAATATTCCTAGAAGATCGTATAAAACAATGCATAAATTTAAACAGAAAGCATTTTACCTTGAAATGTAGCCACTGTATCTGTGTCGACCCAATTCCAGACCCCCTCAATTCCCTCGTCTGTTAGACCCAACCACCAGTGATTAGCTGAAAGGAAGTTCATTTTACTAATAAAAAACTGATGAAAGGGAAGTATTAAGAATAAATCGCGTGTAAGCAATGCTTAAAACAAAATATGATACACAGGTGTTACTTAACAAGATACAAGTTCCATATTAAGACTGGTGGGGTCAGGTCAAGGACAATATCTAAACTAAAACGTATGCAATTCTTGTAGTGTGCAATTTTTTATTCTACGTACGTTTCTTATCTCTTAGCTGGTCTTTGATGAACTCATTTTCAATGCTGTCATCCACGTGCACGAGGTGGGAATTGTGGATCTTGCAATAATTCTGGAAGGCATAAACTGTAATGTAATTTATACAGTGTAGCTGAAACGTTAGTATTAATGTTGAATAAATTAAACTAATCAATAATTATGATTGCAAGCACTTCAATTGTGTGTATGGAGCAGTCTTGACAACATCCTGACCAAGGTTTAGTATTTTTGAGTTGTGTTTGTGTTTAGGGACACTAGTCATACAAGAGATAGATTTGCCAGTGACACTTTAAATGTTCTTAATAGAACTGAGCAAATACGTTCCAGAGTGAACTTGCATAATTACATCAGATGTTAATCTTTCTTATGTTATAGTCACAAAAAAACACAAGCGAATAAAAGAATCGCCCGGCCACCGGACGATTTCTATCATTCTTTTTTGAAGGCCGGCGTATGTAGTTGAAACGTCGGCGAATGACTGTGTGCCGTACGATGCAAGCACAGTGCACCGAAGAGAAAAAACTTACAACATATTTTAAAATAAACATTTAAACAATTGGCATCATCTTCTCACAACCCATGCATATGTAAGTTCTTCTATAAGCACACTATTAGAAAATATGAGCTCCACTTTTACCTCAGCAGCAAAGAACGTTTCTTTCATGTCAACGTGTCCAAATAGGTAGCAAGATCCACTGAACGCAATCCATCCATCCGGGCAATTTGTGTTGGTCGCTTGTGAAATATAGGTAACATAATATAATATAGTAGTGTTTAAACTATTTTGTATGTTCTTGTTTGTTAGTCTGATTTTAGGCCGATTTTAACATTAGTTTAAGATCATGTTTTATATAACAGTGTTAAGTCAACATAATAATATTTGTTCGGATCTTCGAATTAGATTCTCTGAGACCGTGTGGTACCCCCCAATGTTAATGTCACAACATTAAGTAACACTCATCACGTGGACACTTTGCTACTTCCGGTAAGACTCGAACTTCTAACACTCGAATTTGCAAACTTGTGCTCTTCCGAGTGTACATGTATATTTAGGGGTGTTGCGTTACTTAAATAAAAAGCAGAACATTCGATTAAATGTGTATTTATTGTTAAACTTTAATTGAAAGTTTGTAATACGTGTGTTTGTGTTTATATTTACATGTACATATACATATCTCTACATAACTTACTAGTACTTAATATCGTCGGGAAAGGCAAAAGTACAAATTAAACAAAATTGCATTGGATGCAAAAAGTGTAATATAGTTACATGTTCCACTGTAAACTCACCTACAGCGAAACTAAGGTACACCGTGCATGTAATCAACAACAAACTACTCACTGACATTTCGCTGTAATGCCAGATCAAATCGTTATCGTGAGGAAAGTAGTCCGTTGTATTATTAATGTTGTACATATGTTCGTCTTCCCATTAGTTCCCATTCGAACGTAATCATCACGAGATCAACAACGCAGTTAGTAGTACATTTGCGTCATTGTATCATAAAACAATATAAAAAAGCAGAACAAATAAAATGAACATAATTTTAATATATAGTGAAGGGATACAGTGGTGTATTAGCTTTATATTTTAATATAATTTATTTTTTGTTGGAGTGTCTTTTTGTCTACTTTACAGTTTACCTCACATGTCATTTTGTATGCATGTACGTTGACCGGTAATTCCTTACTTAAGTATCTTTTTGTGATTTTGTTTTACAAATATATTAATGTAAATTAAATAGAACACTTGTGTTCTATTTGCAAACACATCTTTCTATAAATAATAATGGTACCACTGTTATTCATATGTATATCACCTTATGTTGAGCTCGACGTTTAGAGTACCACATTTAAAGATGTTATTCAGGGTTTGGTGTCATTAAAATAATTAAATGTTGCAATAAATAATAGTAGGATTGATGTTATTACGTCGTTAACACTGTGTAAGTTACATTACGGCGACCAGTACATCTATCGAAGCTTTCGTGTGTCACACATTTTATCTGCGATCTTTACACCCAATGATCAGTGTACAGAAACAGTTCGGCGATTCTCACTCAACGTTGCTCTGACATCAACATTATTCAATCTAGTCCTAATGGCAGCGGATCATTTTCTGGCGAACATGCACCCACGGCGCTACGAACTCCTCTTGTTGTCCCTCTGTGAAAATTTAAACATAGCCGATATACGATGTAAAATATGAGCTGATTGTCATACATTTTATTTATATTGTGTTGCTATTTAGTTTACAGTCTACATAAGACTTTTATTGTCTGGTGAAACGAATGATCAGCAGCTATATGGAAGGGTCATGTATCATGTATCAAACACTAAATTGGCAGAACATGTCGCTTACTACCAAGTCAGCTGTAGGGCAGTACATGTATTTGGTTAAATGTAACAATTGTGTACCTAGGAGAAATAGGTAATCCATAAAAATATTGCAAATTTAAGTGTAGTTAAAGTTTATCTGCTATGAAATACTCACTACAACTTTCTGTGTTACAATGTATGTATGTATACTGTAGGATCTATGATGCTATGTATTCTAATTAAACCATATTTTTCAATTTGGTAATACATGTTTAAATTTCCTTTTTTCGGTTTATTTATGGCTTAATTACTATAAACTTTAAGGATAGTAAAACGGTTAAGATTGTATTAACATATAAACAAGTATATTAAATGAGTCAATATTCCTAGGTGTTCAATACAATAACCGCATATGCTCAATACCGGCCAATTATATTAATGTACCTGTCGCTACGTCTGAAAGATCGAAACTTGCCAATTTAACTAATGTGTCTAGTCAATACGCCTTAGTGGCCAATTGGAACAATGCACTTGGTCAAAACCACCCACGAATGTGCCTTGCCGTGAGAATAATTAAGAGGGTATAATAATGGCCATCGCTGAAGCCTATGCGCATCTTTTCGGTAATGTTCACTTGTAGTTGAATGCGGCAATTTAAAAAAACATTACATATGGGATTTAATGCATTGTGATGATATCTAATAAGTGGTTCAATATCGTTGTTGTAATTTGAACTGTTGTGCAACCAGTGTACCTCATATAGTCACATGGAATATATTTCTGTTATTCTATTCATTTTAAATAAAACTGTATAATTATGTTAAATTTTACATAGGCATACATAAAAGTAAACAAAATTTAAAAGCAATTGTTCAGTTTTGACCCTTTTTGATGGCCAATATTACTGACACGGTCATTTAGAGAAGTGTGTGTTCCAAAGTCATTCAGAGTGCGAGAGATAAAATAGAATAAAATAAAAGCGTTTGTACTATTACAAATGCGCCAGTCATTGGTTTGCAGTAATAGACGAAGGTGTCATTTCAGAATATCCGTGGATGAACTTGTTTACCAAATACATTTACTGTCTAACTTCCTAGAGCGGCACCACTAACGAACGGCTACCTCTTTCGACCGGCAAAAATATCCCCCGCACAGTGACATTGACCATTGCAAATAACCTCTGAGAAACAACACCTCTCTACAGCAACCAAAATTTGTGTAGCCGCCTGATATTGCTCTACAGAGGTTAGACAGTATTATTTATATTAATACGACACCCAAACACAAACAGTCAATAAATCAGTTTTTTTAATCATTACACTAGACGAGAACGATCATTACAATAACAGCAATCATACGATAAAGGTACAGGCAGTGTCGTGTTGCATTGCCCCATGCATATTGCTCGAGATCATTGTCAACAGCACGCAACAATAACTTTAAATGAGGGAACATAATATCAACGACGGTCGCACTTTATAACCAAGACACGGTTTTGATATTAATGTGATAAACACATACAACTTTTATACATCTTACTATGTGTTGTCATGCAACTGCAACTCTACAGATTGTGTAAAACTGGTGAAATATGTTAATACTGCGTATTTCACGCATCAAATCCTTTGGCATTGCAGTAAACTAGCACGCACATGAAAACAGATAACAAGATCATTTTCAATTACCGATCAATATAAGTAAAAATAAGCCGTATTCATAAGTCGGTACACTTTTATGTTTTAATAAGGAGTTGTATATTTGATTGTTTCTTTTTTTGTCTTATTATGAGTAGTATATTTTTATATATTTTTATATATACATCACTACACTACTCTACATCTCTACATAAGCAAAGAAAAATTGTTATGCTTATAATTGATGCTTAATATATTTTGTTGCTTTGTGTTTTACCGGCTGACATTGTATATATAAAGCTGGAAGTTGAAATTAAAGTAGAGTTATAAGTTTTTTTAATGACGCAACCCACATCCATTCTTTATTCGTGATTTGTGAAACGTTTATAATTTGTATTGTTATATTAAAACGCATTGTACACTGCTATAGTGAATTTTTAACTAGTGATTCAAAGAAATATATGCGTTTGCATTGAACTTCCTATAAAAAACAAAAGGCAACGGTATTTGAACATGTATTAAGCATTGTATTGATAACGTTATTGAAGACGCGGTATTACAGTGGAAACGAGCTATATTTTTGATTTTGTTCTCCAAGATAAGTAATTTTGACTTAATGGTTTTTAAAGGTAGCTATTCGATTATTGTTGTTGCAGTTGTTGTTGTGGTTAATGTTTCATCTCGTACGCCCGACGTAGAAGATCTTTGTTTCATAAGTAACGTGTTGTTCCGCTCAGTAACATTGGTCTACTATTTCTGTTCATCAGGTGCGCACAACATACACATATACGAGTACGTGACGGTACATATTTATTGTACAGTAAAATATTGTAAAAGATTCTATTCTGAATTTCTCGTTTAAGGTAATAAGGCGTGCAATGGATTCACATATTTGCAGCTAGGTAGAGGTTTTATAAACCTTTTTTAATATATGCCATTTTAAGACGATCCACCGCTGATAATATTTTTTGTATAAAATAATTTTTAATGCCACTTTAAAAACTTGTTCTTTAATTATTTATGTTCATGTGATCCCAAAACGTCGGTTAACAGTCGAATGATAGGATTTCTTCGTTTTATGAGGTATAAAATAACTATAAAAAATAAAATCATTATAAAACAAGACGTTTCAAGTATAGCCTGTGTTTTAGTCTTTCGTTTTTCAAGCCACGTATCAAAATGTACGTATCGGTGTTCGTTTTTGCATGTAACAAATGGTCAAGATACGAAAACAAACAGTGTGCTAAATCAATTCATCTAAATATAAAAGGTCGACTCCTGGACATGGGATTCATAAAGACACATGGACACGTTTGATGTGGAAAGAAAACCATGTTCAAATAATGCCGTCCGATACTACATATCGTAAAGCTATTGTGACAGCATGTTTTGTTTTGCATGTTATTATATGCACATATGTGAACGGAATAGCTTATTTCGAACATTTGCAGTTTTCAACAAAGCACGTGTTTGCCATACCTGCAAAGAGCATCCTTTCAGTAAGTTTAGAAAGGTGTGCGGAACAATGCAGCAACCGAAAGGCATGCAAAGGTTTTAGTTATTCGACGCGTCTAACTCTCTGTGTTTTGAAAATTGTTCAAAATGATATCCCAAATGTAACCATTGAACTTGAACAAGCGGCGGGTTTTGTTTTTGCCAAGAAAATTCTAAGGGAGGTACGTATGTTTTGTTTTTATTTGTTGTGTATGGCCAATGTCAACCATGTCATTGATTTATGTGTATACATGTATGAACGCATGTGAAGTAACGCGATATTGTACTATTGTGTAAAGATTTTCAACTTAATTAAATCTGACTCGAACATAAACTTACGAAATATAATATACAGACAAACCACAACACCTCCTTGAACAAAAAACTTGCTTAAATCTTTAATTGAGAATTAACTCATTTCAACCGTTACCTAAATAACTGCAACTAATCATTTGCTTATTGCCGTTTTCTAAATAATACAAAATAATATAAACACTTGATAATTCGGATCGTTTGATTAATTTCAGATCGACGTTGTATGTGGCAATAAGCCGTGTTCTTTTGGTAAAACATGTTATTCCGGCACAAGTTTATGCACCCGTAAAGGTATTTTCATTTAACATGTGAGAAAACACTATATATTGTTTTAATTTGTTGTTTTATTTTATAAAACATTACCTCCTAATTTAAATAGTATTTGTTGCAAGTAAACTAAAACGTAACTATAACATGACTACCTTTCATCAGTTTAATTCAAAATGTATACTAGGCTGACTTTATTTGTATTTACAAATGAAGTGTTTATATTGTAGAATGCGGATCAATTGTGTTGCCTGACAACATGACCATGTCGGGGAATATGAACAACGTCGGCAGTCGAGTAGCCCTCCGTTGTCTCCCTGGTTACGAACCCGTGGGTTCCTCTGTTGTGACCTGTACTAAGAATGGTACCTGGTCGCCTATCAGCTTGAACTGCACAAAGGCGGTAACAGAATGCACGCCGTTAGTATTACCTGACAACATGGCAATAGACGTCAAAATGACTGACGTCGGCAGTCAGGTAGCAGTAAGCTGCCTTCCAGGCTACGAACCAGAGGATGTCAGCGCCATCGTCACCTGTACTAAGAATGGTACCTGGTCGCCTTTCAGCTTGAACTGCACAAAGGCGGTAACAGAATGCACGCCGTTAGTATTACCTGACAACATGGCAAAGGACGTCAATATAACTGACGTCGGCAGTCAAGTAGCAGTAAGCTGCCTTGCAGGCTACGAACCAGAGGATGTCATCGCCATCGTCACCTGTAATGAGAATGGTACCTGGACACCATTTTCGGATCCACACTGTACCAAGGTTTGTCTAACGTCAATAGAAATATTGTTACATTGAGAAAAACTTCACAGTTCAAATTATGTTATATGTATATATTAGTGGGTTTCTACTTACAAATACTAACATAATTATAGTGTTATATATACGACACCATAATAAGTATAGCACCACCACCACCACCACCACCACCACCACCACCATCATCATCATCATAATCATCATCATCATC
>Ga0224511_10004998_pt1 | contig 10261 bp, 4 predicted proteins | sample SF_May12_sed_USG_2_FD_169988 | JGI IMG/M metagenome (GOLD analysis project Ga0224511, IMG submission 169988) | Sediment microbial communities from San Francisco Bay, California, United States - SF_May12_sed_USGS_8_1 | ecosystem: Environmental > Aquatic > Marine > Sediment | place: USA... | reverse complement strand
TTATTCTTAATTTGTGAACAGTTTGCATGCTATGCATTCTTCATCAGCATTATTCATATCTTACAGAATCTAGTTCATTTAAGTTCATTCAATAGTGATATTTAAAAAAAGAAACTACAATGTATTTACACAGATGCTATTTACAGAATTATACCATATTTCATAAGACCTTCAGCACAGATAAAACAACTGATCTGCATACTGAGAAAGTTTCTACACTCTTGCGCTGTTTCGTTTTCTGTTTCCGTTTGTAGAAAATCAGTGTACGAAATTATCGTCTGAATGCCGATCAACAGACTGGCGAGGCAGGTAAATCTGTCGCGTCCTCTCCTTAAACAAAAATAGTAACATTATATTGAAATACCTACTCAGATTTAAATTTATAACGAGTTCATTGTAAACTGTTAAATGCATTGCAAAACACACGCTCACACGTGTTGGAGGGCCTGCGAGCGCAACCACATTACATTGTGAAGGAGGAGATGTTCAAAGATTATAGATTGCAGACAAAACAGGGTCAAGCTTATCGGCAACATGAAACATTGCCAATCCAAATGCAAACACAGGTAGCACATTCAACAAGAAACACGCAAAAAAAGACGAAACTAAACCTAAGATTTTAAATCGTTGTTCGGTTCTTAAAGAATACAAACGATAACGAGAAGCAAAACAAATCATTTGGGAAAAAAAAAATAATAACATACATATTGAATTATAAGTAAACTATGCAGATTAGATTCTACCACACCGGAGAAACCGTTTGTCGTGTTAGAAGTTATTTTTTTTATTTACAATTACACTTAAAATGTTAAACGTACATTACGTCTTGTTTTGAGTGCTTGTGTTTAGTTCGTTAGGTCTGTGTTGTTTTTGTACTCGTCATTTGGCATGTTGGTATTTGTTTTAAACAACTCTTCAATTTATATAACAACCCCGCTCTTAAACATCCCGTGAACACAATAAAGGCTTATATTACAAAATATGTAGTCTTTATGCAGCAAATATGTGTATACACCACACTACAAATATTCTGTGAAGTGTTCAACAATTCAACAATAATTCAAGTCTTGTTAACAATATTTTCGCATAATTTATTCTACTGTTCCACATTAACGTGCATTGTATTAACTGTCTTGCTGCCAAGAGAGTAACGGATAAAATATCAGATAAATGTATGACAAGGTAGTGTCAATTGCTAGTTATAAGGTATTATAAACATAAAAAGCATTTTATATAAAGCAACCATGCATTTACCTGCACATTGGTGTTACCAAACATAGGTTCACGTCGAAAGAACCTTGAAGGGTCAGCTAGAATACAAAATGCACATATCCGGAGTGTTATATATATATATACACACATTATTCAGACTGGGTGTGTACATAGTGTGAATGCAAATGTTTAGTCCTGACAAATGTCATTTTATTTGCAAAATGTACAAGTCGCTACTATGTAAAGATAATGTATTAATATACACGATTTTCTGTATGTGACTAGAAATTATTAAGAAAAATGCTCGAAAATACCATACAATGACACATCCACCGATACAAAACAACAGGACATCACACAAGACTGATAAAACACAAATAAAAGTACTCGTGTTCACGATCATTAGTTATTAGATTGGAAATATTCATACTAGATTTGCAACATCCTGCTGATTAGTCCGGGATTACCGTACTTATACTTCACTTAGCATTTAACATGAAAAACTACACATTAAAATGAAACAAATGTAATATTTAGACGTATAGTCATTACGAATCAAAACCAATAGTTATATATATCTGTTTTAAAAAATTACTCCCTAGTCGAGTTGTACATTTTGGCATGTTAAGAAGCACATATCAAAATTATGATTAAGGAATTATATGAATATATTGAATGTTGATGCACTTGAGGTTATCATACATGCACATTTAACGGTTAAAAGGTTGTTTGGGGAAGAAAATACCCTAAAACAATCAAAGAGTTCACCCACTTACCATTGCTCCGAATTTTTCAATGCAATTTAGCTAAGCAAGGTAACACAAACTGTATATATGTTTAGTTGTTAAAGCGTTACCATAACATAAACACAACTACAAATATTATTTAGAATTAATGTTACTATTCAGAAATGAAATTAGGAGTGAAGTCACCTCCGTCACGGACGGGGTTAAGGAATCCGATAGGTCCAGTCTCGGTTGACAGTCCACCATTGTCACGCTTAAGGTTCTTAAATGCGTTCGTGTTTTGGTCCTCAGTTCTTGTTGCCAATGTTCTATCTGACGTTATTTGTGATGAGGATTGTCTAAGACATACAAATAACATTATTAATTTGCAAAAGCGCCGACACTTACGACAGTAACTATTTAACGTGTCGCTTGGTTGTTTTCTGAAGATGCTGGAAATCATGACATGCATCATTCAACATAACTGATTGAAATATAAATAATTATAAAGAATAGGTTAACAAAACAATACCCTATTGACAAGTAAAATTTGATTACTGACCCGTCAAAACAAGTCGTCTAAACTGATTAAAAGCAGGAATATAAAAAAGTATATTCATTCTTTTCTATATGGATAAGGTTCTAAGACATTTATTAGCTATGGGCAAGCTAAATGTAATCAAATGTTGTATACAAATTATACGTAATTGAAAACAAAATACATAATGTAGGTTTGCTCAATACAAAGTCCAAGACATTGGGTAATTAGATTACCTTCTCTTTTGCTTGGTAGCTTGAGTTCTACGTCTTAGTAATCTGATGCCAACACAAACTAAACCGATAGCCAGGACCCCGAGAACGGAACAGACAACAGCAACCACAATTGTCGTCGTAGAATCTTATAGTATGCAATAGTATACATTTTAAAATTATTTATTATATAAATCGTAGATCAAAGAACGTTTATTATGAGCAATAAGGATACAGCCATATGTAAACAAAAGTTATTTAAACATTCCACATAAAATTGACCAACTTCCCGTACGTGATAGTAAATACTACTCTGACAACAGAATTTAGTATAATGCATCATTTGAATATAACACACTGAACTATAGCATAAATGTGTAAAAAAAGTTTACAAATTCATAAGAACATTCAAAGATGACAGTTTTGTTTACATTAAAGTAAAATAGGAACAAGACCTAGTAATGTAAATATGCTGGCCATTAAGTTGTAATCTTTAAATGAAGTCGATTGAGTGAGAACACAACTAATTTTCTATGAAAAAGGTGGTGTGTTTGATGAAACGTTTCATGTTTTCGCAATTTCCCCAATTTTATTGCATACTATTTTACTTCGCGTTAGGTTAATCACAGTTACTTAATAGTATTAGTTTTTTTTACATGTACGCATGTATTGTTTCGTATATTTGTGCACAATGTAAAAACTGTTACGTTTGACGTAACAAGACAACCATTTGTGTATTTTATAAAAGAAAATTAGCAAAACATGGTGTCCTATAAGTGACTGTTTTGCCTGTAATGCTATTCTTTCGGAATCTTTTAAATAGGATAAACTCTCATTGTTGAGTATGAATTTAAGAAAAGATTTTCGGAGTACAAAATGGAAACTTATGCACTTACCCTTGTTCCTGAAATTATAAAAAATATTATTAGCATGGTAGTAAAGGTAGCTAAATCACCGAATAAGTCGGATGTAATAAAAAAATACAAGGTTAGAACTAGAAATATTTTCGTGCTCGCCGGACGAACATATCTTTGTATGATTTTGACTTACAGATTTAGTAACTTTTAGTCTTACTTATGGTACTATAAGGGCCAATATATTTTGCAATCTATTATTTTATGGTGAGGTAAGAATTCAAACAAACACTATTTTAAGCACATTTGACCCTTAACCCCTATTTTACTACACCCTTTGAAATATCAAAATGATATTTGCGTGTGACACTCGGTCTAGTCAAGGTGTACATTTATGCTAAGTAATATTATAATATATCAACCCATTTTGAAGTGACAATCCGGAAAAAAATCGGAGGCAAATAAATACGGACACGGAGACAAGTAGACAGACGCACAAACACCAATCCAAATAACCCGACTATATCGAGCTCACTGCTAGCGGGCTTGACGAAAATAAACAATTTAAAATCAAAACTATAACATAATACTTTATCATAATACTTTACAGGCTTCACTAAGGCTAACATGACATTTCGTAATCATCGCTACTATATCCGGTACTTACACGCATGATGGAGTTCCTGATTGCACCTTGCAACCATGCTGACATTCCCCAAACAAGGCTTCAAACACTAAACACTGGTCTGAACTTTCTCCAAACATATCTGATTGAGTAATAAAAGGACAAAATTGATATCAAGAAGGCTTAAAATTACGTAAAGGTGCATAATAAAAAACTAAACAACAATACATATTTCTTTTAACGATGTTCACACAAAAAAAAATATCATTTAACTGCTATATAGCACACATGTTAACTATTTACACACTAATTATTTTGTTAATTTGAACAGACCACTATGACTGACCAGCTTTGGCGGCCACTGTCGTTCCGTCGTAGAAAAGGTTAGATCCCGAGGCCAGATCCACCGATGCCTGGACAAGTTGTTCTTTGAACTCAACGTTTGACGAGTCATAAATTATGTCGAAATCCACGACGATGCTTCCAAGTCTGTACAAAGTATTATGATAAAATAAAACTGAATAAGACACTATTTACATCTATAATTATAGAACTCAAATGTACCAGTGTGTATTTAATTGGCATAAAGCAGCAGCAGTAGGGACAAAACATAATACGCCATCCGTGAATGAGTTATTCCCAGACGAGAACGTATTAAGTGTTGTATGTTTAGTTTGCAACTTTGAAACTTTGAACTTAAGTATTAATACAGCCTGACACGCGGTTGTGTAGTCAAACTTATTTACATACTAGGCGATGTGAAAGTGAAGTAAAAGAGAAATAGGTTTTGACAAAATGTTACATACATTTTCAACTAAAAGACATCAAAAGTACAATCAGACAGTCGGTGTTAGATATTTGGTTGACTAAAACTGCTACAATACAAAGTGCGTATGCACTACTATTTTTTTTAATAGCTTGATCTTTTAAGGAAGACAATCACCTTTTTTCCTCAGATTACGTTTTGTGTATGTAAATTAAACGCAATAAGTTAAAAATGGTTACCTTATGTCCACAATTACAACTGTAAAATTGTTCGATGTGTAGCGCGAATAGAAGTCAACAATCTGAAATTGCAATTTTAATTATAACGCCAATTGTTGCATAATCTTAAACTTGAATATTTGTATTTAAATGTTTTAATAAATCGCAATATTTTACAAACACAAATACCATAATGTCAAGAAAAAAATGTACAGTTAAGTCCGCTTATAAGAAACCCGTTTATAAGGAACTTCCAGTTCCTTATGGACGGATTTTACCCTACACCTTACCGTTTCTGACAGTTTCTCTTTAAAGATCTCAAAAGTCCTGGTGACTTTAAAGTTGACGTGTGATGGTAAGGTCACGTCAAGTGTAATTGACAACCGAACTTTTCTTTTACCGTCTAAAAATACAAAATTTAAGATAATCCAATGCTACTGTTTTACAATGATATGAAATTAACAGAAATAGAGTTACTGTAAAAGCATAGTAGAAATAATTATAAATTCCTATGCACATACCCGGAAGTGCAGGTTGATTGACTGGTACTGTAAAGAGAAAAAAATCAGAGACAACATACATATCATTGGCCCGACTATAGTCTAAAGTTTAGTATGAAACTGTTATGCCTTTAGTTGTATTGGAATACTGTCGCCAATGTACAATGTATACTCCATCTAACCTTCAATGCATCTGTCGTCGTCTAAAGTGTAAGACCTGAGACAACCGCATTCATGTGACCCTGGGGTGTTGTGACAACCACTGTTTTCTCGGCTGTTACAGATGGTTTCATTGACACATTCATCCACGTCATCGTCACACGTATCCCCTGTCCAACCCGCACTGCAATTGCATCGTCCAGTTTTCTTATCGCAGTAGCCTATTGAGTTGTGCGGATTGCAGCTACATTCAGACGTACAATTGTTCCCGAAATAACCAGGCAGGCAATCTAAAAGGAACGGTTAATGTCAAAGCACAATTTGTAATGCAGATTAAAATATAATTATATAAATAGTACATGTATATATAAGAGCCAAACAATAAAATGCATAATATTATCTTACAGATATTTGTTCTGAAAACATACTTCGCACAGCGTTAATTTAGAGTAAGCCTAAAGCAGTATAGAAATAATATTCATAATAGCCATGCAAGTGCAAAAGTCCATTTTGAACACGTACAATTTAGTTTGTAATACATGGCAAATAAACTTGAGAAACTAAGAAGTCTTAGAAAGTAAATGTTGGGTTGTTGTGAACGGCTGTTCTTTTTTACAATCAAATATAACATATATACTACGATATCAGTATATCATCCTCTAGTGTATGTTATTGTGTTTTCTTGTTTTTTTTGTTTTGATTATATAGATACTATTTAATATATTTTTCAGTACCCAAACTTCCTTTTACAAACATACCCCGGCAATTATTTCCAGTTCCTTGGGTGCCTTCAAGACATGAACACTCGTACTTCCCGGGGGTATTCGTACATTTGTACTCACATTCGTTGTCAAGTTCACACTCATTGACATCTAAAAGTTTACATATTTAAAAATAGGCAACACAAGTATCACATCAGTATTTAAAGTTTATTGTCTAAACATGTAATTTGTTTTCATTATACATGTACATGCAAAACTACCTAAATAGCAGTGCGGAATAGAGCACTATTTCTCTATCAAATAAAAACACGGCATTTATTGACAACAAGTTATCTTTGAAAAAAAAACGCATAAAATACACACCTAAGCAGTTTCCTTCCATCTCGTAGAAACCTGAGCAGCATAGACATGCGTATGAGCCAATTGTGTTGATGCACTCGGATTCCGTTTTGTGATAACAGAGTGTTGAGTTGACAGAACACTCATCAACATCTTCTGTGCAGGTGGATCCATCCCAGCCCTATATATACAAACTTATTATTAAAATGGATAATTACTTTATCGTGTATCGTTGTAGAACAAGTATAAGTTTTTGTGGTCAAAATCGTCATATATTTTTTCTTCTTTAGCTTTGAAGTACTCACATTACCTAAAATGTATCGAACCCTTACATGATTAACACAGAACACTGACACTCACTTACTGATTTATAAAGCTTTTAAGAATTTACATCTCAATATCGAGGTTAAATACGAGGGTTGTTCTATAAACTCGTAGAAAATGTTCGTAAAATTGTTTAGAATCCCACGATTTTAACTGATACAGTGTTATACATTTGAGACAGATACTGCAAGTTTCAATTAAATACGTTTAGCTATCAAAAAGTTACAAACATTTTACTAACACATAGTAACAAGCATTGCCGGGCACCAAATCAAACATAACGTAAAGTGGTTACTTTAAACACCCGGGCATCCATATGTGTGTGATTCGGGACAAACGGTGGTTATTTCTGTCCTTCGAACATTAACAGGAAAGTGTAAAGTAATCGTAATCATTTTAATATGAAATGAAATATACTGTAATTTGATTTTCATAGCAAATTAAACAAATGATGTGTTACTAAAACTGATTGTTGCCGACTTTTTAAGTAAAACTTTAGTTTATTTAAGTGATTTTCTCAGACCCTCACAAATATATAACAACTGCATGTACCGCTTCATGTGTGAAAAACGTCAAAACTATTTAACTTGGTAAGAACTAACGCGCCTAAACATGCATGTATTAATTAGAAAAACTAATATAAGCAGAGATCTCCTGCTTAGTTTGTGCGTATTTTGTTAATCGACGTGAGTTTCATTTGATTAAAATATAAATAAATATTTCGGCAACAAATGAAGCCCGGGAACTTGTAAAACATGGGTAACTATGGTTACTATTTTTTTTTGAAAAATAGTGTATGATTAAAATTTAAACAGCCTGTGGATATTAACTAAATAAATGACATGGCTAAATTTCAAAACGAAATTTATAAAACTGACTGATTTATTGCAAATTTCCACGTATTCATTGAACAACCCTCCTATATCAACAATACTATATATTAATAGTCTTTTTGGATTAGAACACAGCACACTTATGCATACATATTATTGCTTCATAAACTCTGATATACCTGGCTACATTGACAAGTTCCATCAACACTGTCACAAAAGTCAGAGTTGGCACTGTTGCATTGATCGCACGCCTGGCCACAATCAAGTCCGTATTTGAAACGACCGCACGCTGTAAATAAAATATATATCTTGTGTTTGTCATAATCATTTAGTGTGTCAAACACTACGACAACACGTGTGATTCCATGGTCTTAATTGCAACACATTAAATTATACATTATACATTTACATGATGCATTTTCAAACCATACGTACACTGCTCTGATTGACCTTTATAAAAGATTTATGTTTTGTTCATACCGATACAAACAGATCCTGATTTCTCAAATCCACTCTCGCACTTGCAACGATACGCCCCATCTGTGTTTTCACATGACGAAATTGCAGGACAGGGAAACATGTCTTTCTCAGTACATTCATTTACATCAATCGAACACGTTTCTCCTTGCCAACCAGATTTGCATTTGCATGTCCCATTGGCAGAATTGCACGCTTCCGTGTTTCTCAGGTCGCATGTGCATGTTTGTTCACAGTTGTCTCCATAAAATCCGTGTTTACAACCTAAAAGGGAACTAGGACCATTAACTGTCTTTGAACAATTTCAATAAAAGAAAACATCTGTTTAAAAAATCATCACCGTTTATATTATGTTTAATATATTCAACAAAAAGCAATGTCTGGTGGACTCTATTAGATGGATTATGAATGCATTAACTTCATTAATGCACATAATTTTAATTTGCAGTTCAGATCATCTCTTGAAATTAATTTCGGACAAATATTGTAAAATTAAGCAGACCTATTTAACTTAATAGTATTATTTACCTTGTAGTTGATAAGATAACACTCACAGAAAATGCATTCTCTTTGTGCATACATGCAGACATGTAGCTATACATGTAAAAATGACATTAAGATAGCACTTCAATATGAAAGTTATCGAGTATATTTTACCAAAATAATATTTTTATCATACTGTTGAACAAAAAATACGCAAATTATAAACAAAACATGATTTACGTTCACATGACACGCCGTCTTTGGATAAGAAGTAACCTTGACGACAAAAGCACATAAACGATCCGTTAGTGTTGTTGCAATTATGTGAACAGTAGCCGTTGGTCGTGTCACATTCATTTACGTCTACATGTAAATGAAAACATATTAAACTGAGAGTGTGGCGAAGAGCAAAACAGCAACGACAATATAAAGATTTTTGTGTGAACTCAATATTATATTTTAATATAATTTATGCTTTTCTAATAAAATAAACACACATACAAATGTAAATTATAGAAACCAAATTATTTATTTCAGTGTGAACTACTTCATATTCTTACCAACACATAAGCCTGTTTGCTGGTCCTTTTTGTATCCTTTATTGCAGAAACATGTTTCCTGGTCATGTAAAACAACGCATCTTCCGTTCTCGCAGTCGTCAGTATTTGTGCAGGCTTGGATTGCTGATACAATGCAATTTTGATAACATTGAAACAATGCCTAATAATAGACATAATAAAAAGAATCTCTTTGAATATATTAATTATTATGACATAGACAAATACATGTACGTAGTAAAACGTTAGTCAAATTCTTCAAAATGACTTATCATCATGGTGATTTAAGATCCTGTTACCTTGTTAACACATAACACACCATATAGAGTATAAATCATGTACCATTGCAAGTTTGTCGATTTGTAAGATCCAGTGCAAACCCTTCCCAGCACGAACATCTGTAGCTGCCAATGGTGTTCTCACAGGTTTGGTCACATTTCGCTCCCTGCAGGCACTCATCGATATCTAGAGTCAAAATGTTTTTTGAATACGACTTTACTCATAACAAGATGCATGCATATATTCTAAACTCAAAATCGCAAATAGAAAGTCTTAATAGTTTGCATTTTGAGAAACTTTTCCAACAGTAAATCTTGTTTACTCCGTGTTTTGTGATGTTCTGTGTGTTTTTGTACGGGCCATTTTGTCATGGTGCCCATAAACTTGACTTGTCCACATTGTTTACAACATTTTTTCTTTGAACATCTCCTCCATTTA
>Ga0224511_10004997_pt1 | contig 10261 bp, 10 predicted proteins | sample SF_May12_sed_USG_2_FD_169988 | JGI IMG/M metagenome (GOLD analysis project Ga0224511, IMG submission 169988) | Sediment microbial communities from San Francisco Bay, California, United States - SF_May12_sed_USGS_8_1 | ecosystem: Environmental > Aquatic > Marine > Sediment | place: USA... | reverse complement strand
ATGCATTACAATAGTGTGGCCTTTATTTTTTCGCGCGTATCAGTTTCATCCAATCGAAAACGGGATTTTCTCTGTTTCCCCACACGTCATTTTCAGTGCTTATGAAATCATCCAATAGAACGGCGGAAATCCCAGAGAGACGTCATTATACCGAAATGTAGGTCAAAAGTGAGCTTAGACGGCTACGCCGAAAAATGTATACATTAGACTAACCTACCTGGCCACAAAAAGCAACCCCATTGTCCTTCACAGTTGTCAGCTATTAAAAATATTTATGATCCTTGAGTTTCCCTTTTTACGGTTCACTAACATCCAGAAACTGGCATTCTGTCAGGAACACTAAGCTCCCAAAAGATATACCGGTAGGTAAAATCACACAAGGGATCATATACTTAATTCTCGACGAAGTCGATAAGACTATTCTAAAGCGATCTGCATTAAAGAGTTTGTGTGTGTGTTTTTTAATTGAAACCATTTTACTGTCTCCGGGCACAAGTGAAGACGGTTTAACTTCAATATGGTATACTGACAATCCATAAGCCAGTATATTTTTTATGAATGTTTTATAGTATGTACAAAGAGTTTTACTTTGTAGTTCAAAGTGTGTACATATTTCTACTTAAAGTGGTCTTTTCCGAATGTTTTAATTGAAGCTTTTCATTGTGTTTGTTCTATTACTGCGGTATGTCTCTGACGCTAATGCCACATACACACTTCCAACGAAATTTATGCTAAACATGAATGCTCAAACAAAGCTTTTGTGTTAGAAATAGTACCTTACATTCGTTGGCTAGTCTAAGTGTAAGTGCGGGGGACTATGTGTAAGTACCAGTTTAAGTAAGTGCCGGTAAAACACACTACTTGCTTAACTTTAATATAAGTGTGACCACCCCTTTAGGCAGTAAACACAAATATAAGGTTAAAACAAAAGTAATGTTTGTTTGATAGGCGACATGACTGCAATGTTTTGACATTTTAGTGTTGTAAACTCTGTACATTAAACCATAATCTATAAGCAGCCAATACAATGCCCAATCAAATCGATTTAATAACTTAATTCATTTCATGTTAACAACGAGAACCAATCTGGCAAACTCTAGTCCGTGCTTCCTGGTTAGTGCATTGGCTAAGGCTAAGTGTTTAAGTAGAGCTGTTTGATAAAAACGGGTTAAACCTTTCCTAAAACACTTTAACACGTATCTGTTTAATGCAAACATATAAAAGTATGCGCTTTAATCTTTAAGTATTCAACAACGCCAAAAACAGAGATGTTTACGTTTACGAATACAAAAACATGCACTTAAACAAACTTATCAATCAGAAAATGTCATTGCCTCAAACAAATGTTCATTTTGATATTAAAAGCTTTCCGTCAACATAATTATTGTATAATCTCAGTTTTACATGTAATCTACTTGTACCTAAAAGTTCTACAATAAATAGGACAGTTTTTATAATGCACGATATCTACCATAAATGTGTTCAGTAAAAAACATTTAATGTCGCTAGGGGGATGTCACCTTTGTTTGTTTGTTAGGAGACTAAGTAGGACAAAGCTCAAATATGAGCATCTTTGGTACGTACCTTCAATAATTGGTTATACCTTATATTTTATCGAATTTTATGAATGTATTGCTGAATTGGACAGATAAAAACATGTTTGCAAATGGGCATATTTGTGGCATTTAAAATTGTTATTTATTGTATTAAGGAAACGAACAAAATGTCATATGTGTTAGAAACAAGTTTGTTTCTAAATCTTTATACGGCATTATGCCTACAATAAAATATAAGTTGTTGCCTTTCTAGCGACCGACTTTGCCGAGATCCAAAACCCTAACGTTATGTTTTCAAAAAATATAATATGTTGTTTCTTTCAGGAAAAAGAACAGAATTGAGCTTCATTGTCGTGATTATGCCGTGTTCAGTAGTGCAAATAAAATGGAATGCATAACAATTATACTTAACAAAAGAAATCTTGTTATGGATATACGTATATAACAGAATCTGATATTGTATAAAATATTGTGTTAAACAAAATATTTGCCCTACCGACCGGCCCAACCCTTTTCATCAAGCGTCGCTGGAGGGGAAACAAATATTTTTTGAAGCTCCATCATAAATTTGTTTACGTTTATATTGTTTATACCAATATTTTCACTCACTGTGTTTTATTATATGTTTGGAATATGTAAAGGAGACAAATTATACAACTTAAACATCTCCATCATCTGCTTTTACTATAAACAATTGTTGATACAATCCCCGTATATGATTCCGTAACTTACCGTAAATACACCTGTTAGTATAAGTAACATTTTGGTACTGTTTCTGGGTTCATCAAAAATTTACTGTAATCTATTTAAAGTGGGTGCCGACCTGTTTAATTACTGATATAAGGGGCCAAATACAACAATACAAGGGAAAACAGCTCACCAACAGCGCAGCAGAACAATAACAACACAGCGATGAAGTAACCACCTAGCACGCGCTCGTGATAGATGACGTCGATCGTAAGCACCTTAACGCACGCGGCGCATCGCGGGATCGTAGGTTGAACTTCCGTGACACGTGAGTTTGCCCTAAGACAAAAAGTAAGAAAGACAGCTAAGGCCAATAGAGGGTCTAACCGCCGTATCACGTGGCCGATCCCAGTAAAAATAGACAAAAATATAGTCTAGATATAAGGGCGGTCTAACTCCCGTAGCACGTGAGCCATTCCTGGGAAACAGTATTCAAAGGCTTCTTCTCCCCCTTCACATCTTGTATAGGGTTGCTGCTGTCCGGCTAGCCCTACACAACACCTCCCTCCAGTCTTCTTGTCGAGCATCCGCAACCGCCTTCGCAGTGTAGGAGATGCAGGGTGGGGTGCTCATATCCATTCCTGGGGGTGTAAAGTACGGCGCATTTGTTTCTAGGAGGATTCTGTCTATCTCCAACGTTCGTAGGGCCTTCAGTTGATCCCGGCGGAAACTCTTTACCAGGGGGTGTGAACCCGAAGTAGGTGTTGGGGAAAACTTCCCTCCAGCGCCGGATCAAGTCCTCACTTCCGTTGAAGCAATGAAGAATGGGTCATCTGTTTCCACCGTACTAATCCCTTCATCTGGTATAACAGGGAGGTGTAAGCATCATCAACGGTGCCGGAACGCCCTCGAAAGTTTAGGACAAGTACTTTCTTCTTCAAGGGCAGTTCGAGCACCTGTGACAGCACATCACGCTGGATCGGCCAAGTGTGGATAGGGGTGGTGAAATCCAACCCAACATCTCCAACACCAGTGACCTCAGGGAGGGACGTTAGAGTTTGTAACCTAAAAATGTCACGGTGTGAGAAGGAAAGAGTCTTCTTAGAGTGGATCTCTACACCCACCCTCACACGCTGGCTGTACAAATGACTGACTTCTTCTTCTTAGGGATTCCTTTCCGGGTCGCGAAAGTTCGTCACCGCTCCACTCGGTATTGGGACCTTCTGAACAGCATCCAAATCCAGAGTGGACATCCCTCGCTTCTTGCGATCAGGGTGAAAGTGACTGTCGATGACTTCTTCGTTTGTAACACAGGGAAGAGAGTCCGTGGCAGAAGTCGGAATAGGAAACCGACTTACCGTAACACGGAAGTCGACTTCGCTAGACGCGACCTTCTCCACCTTCCTGCCTCTTGGTGGTGTCCGGGACAACATCTGGAACAGAGACGGTGTTCCATTTCTTCGACTGCGGTGGATCTTCAGCATCGACATGAGCACTCTTCGTCTTCCTTTCGCCCATATCGTTAGAGAAACGCCTGATGAAGCGGTTGTACTCCCGGACGCTGAGGTATGGCATTACATCCCGTAAGACAGACAAATGCAGGATGAGTCCCGGACAACAAACTGGACTGAGGCTGAATACTTAAGCCTTCTGGCCCTGGCTCTGTGACACCTCTCTGGCTACTTTCTTGTCGCTCTTCTTCAGCTGACGCATTGATGCTTCGCGAATCCCATTGACACACCTGAGGAGCCGCGTCAAGTCTTTGCCTTCACCTCCAAGGAGCACCTGAGACAGACGCGGTACTCCCTTGGTAGTCAAACTTGAAGGGGATATGAGACTCAAACAGGTGAACCTTCCTATGCATGTAGTCTCCTACGCACCAACTAATGGAACACTGCTTTCTGGAACCGTTCCCGCTTTCAGTGGGTCCTACGTAACACGCGGTACCCACCTTAGGGGAAGGCCTATCCAAGGACATCTGCCTAGGAGAGGCTTTAGTTAGGCACGTAGAGTCCTCACCTGGAAAAGTAAATGACTCCGGGTGGGCCTCCTCAGTACCAACGCAAAACGTCCGCTACACCCTACGCTCCGCATTATTTGTGTGACAGCTTACAGGACACTTTGAACCATTCCGGCTCTCAGTAGGCCCTACGTAACACGCGGTGCCCTCCTTCGGGGATGGCCGGTCCAAGGACGAATGGACTGGAGCTTCCTCAACATCCATATAATCAAGCTCCTCAACTGGACTCGTCTTGATCTGGCTCTCCAGATCCCTAGTCAGCGAGTCTTCCGACAAAGTCCAAACAAACGTCTGCGTAAGGAACGCATGGTCCTTCGTCAGTGTGTCCTTGGTTTGAGGTGGCAGCTTCGCCTCAACCGTCTTCTTCTTGTGTAGGGGATTAATGGATTTTGAAATGTCCTCCCTATCCATGAACTGCAGCTGGTCACACTCCAGAGATACATCTTTCAGCCACCTCACATCATATCGCCTTTTGGCTAGCCGGACTTGCCTCAACAGTGCATCAACTTGCTCCTCGTTTGACTGCCAAGTACAGAGCAGCAGCTCGAAAACTATGTCTCTGGCTGGTATTAGGACATTCTTTGTCGTCTGGCCATCTTAAAAATATCACACCATCACGGTTTTAGTTTTTCAACAACTAATGCCTGCATTTACAACATTTAAATCTCTGAATTGTTAGTGCTTCAGTTGGTGTAACATTAGCCATGAAACCATTTATTACAGAAATCACACTGGATTTTGAATTGCCCTTGTCCACATTTTTTACATCAGTCACAATCAATATCTGCATCGTCTTCATCGGTGTGGGTGTCTCGTGACTTGAATTTCTTTACCCAATTTGGCAGCACTGCATCTCTGCATGGTTTTATCCTGCCGTGGTTTGTTACCAGCACAGAGTTCTGTAGATGGACGGAGTTATCTTCTTCACTATGATCACAGGGCCTTTCCAAAGTGATGATAACTTCTTGCAACTGCCTTTAAGGGTGGCTGAGTCAAGGAGATGTATCACATCTCCTTCCTCAAATGCCCTTTCCATCACCTTCAGATCATAGTTCCTATTCATTGGCTTCGTGGAGACCTTCAACTTCTCACGTGCAGCAGTATGGGCCCTCTTCATTTCTTGTGTGAGCTCTGCAATGTACTAGTCTGGGTTAGGTTGTCCAGCTGACTTCTTAAGCAGTGGAAAACATCAGGCTTGCTGGGGTGTTAACCTCACGTCCAACGAAGCAACATACAGCGTCTATAAGTGTTCGATTGAATCTCTCTACTTGACCGTTCGAAGCAGGTCGGTATGGAGTTGTCCGCGTCTTGTGAATTTCGAGTGCTTCACACAGTGACTTGAAAAGCTTGCTTTCGAAGTTTCGCCCTTGATCCGTATGAATCTGAAAAGGGAAACCGAAGCGAGAGAAAAAACAATTCACTGCAGCACGAGCTGTAACTTCAGCGTTCTGATGGGACACTCTCTACCCACTTCGTAAACTGGTCAACCGTCATTAAAATGTGTTCATTGCCCCGAGGTGTCTTAGGGAGGGGGCCTATAAAAAGTCAATGTGGGCACGTTCCATAGGGCCACTGGCTTGGAATTCAGTGAGCGGGAACCTGCCCACATGGTCTATCTTCTTGTGTTGGTGACATGTAGCACATGCACCAAATGGACTTCTTTACATCTCCTTTATACCATACCAGAAGAACTTCTCTTGCATTTTCGCTGTCGACCGTGCTGTCCCCCGGTGTCCATATGTTGGTATATCATGATGGAGTTTGATCGCAGACTCTTGCATTCCAAGTGGTAACACCAGCTTAAAATTACTGTCTGGTTTCGCCATGTACAACACTTGATCACACAAGTTGAACACTTCTTTATTGATCCAGTAAAATTCTGCAGCTGGAGAGACTGCCATCAACTCTGTCTCTGTCGGTGTAATTGCATTGTTCAGCCAGCTACGAACAATGCTTAAATCTGGATCCTTCGTTTGTTCTTCCTTCAAAATTTCATCGGTGTACCCCCAGCTACACAACGTAGTTGCAGTTGATTGGTCTTCGTGAACACCGGTCTGCAGGACAACCGCTTCGCCACAGACATCCACATGCACCTGTTTAGAGCGACTGCCATCTTCCTAGAGCATCATCAAATCACCCTCAACCGCATACACTTCAACTTCATCTTCTTTGCCGCAAGACCACACTGGACTGGTCATGGACCCCGCTTGGCAGCTATCGGCTGTTTTAGACGTTACCCCAAAAACCGCCGGAGATGACTTCACCGCCTTCTCCGACATCTGCAAGCCATCTACGCTTGTAGACACTTCCGCGAAATCTTTCACAAACACTCTGTGATGGTTTGCTAACCCCATGAACTTTCCATCATCTTTCGAGTTCTGAGGAACAGGCCAGTCGCAAACAACAGAAATGTCATGGTCTTACATTGCAAGTGAGTTCTTGTTGACTATCCGGCCAAGGAATTTAACTTCATGTTGAAACAGCTCACACTTTTTCGGTTTTAACTTTAGGCCGAATTTACCAAAGCGCTCCAGAGCTTCGCGAACATTTTTCAGATGTTGTTCGAATGTGCTGCCCATCACCAGAATGTCATCTAGAAAGGCAAGCACCGTCTGCCAGTTAAGACCTCGTAACACGAGATTAACTACTCTAGAAAACGTTGCCGGAGCGTTACAAAGTCAAAACCCCATCTTTACATGCTCAAACAGCCCGTATTTTGTAATGAAAGCTGTTTTATAACGGTCACATTCTTTGATCTTCACCTCAATAGGCCTTATTGGCATCTAACTTGGAAAACAAACTACTTCCTGCTAGAGTGTCTATACAGTCGTCAACAAGAGGCAACGGGAAAAAATCTTTCACTGTAACGTTGTTTAGCGCTCTATAATCAATGCACCATCTGACGCTTCCATCTCGCTTTCTGATCAGGACAGGGGCAGACGACCACTCTGATGTCGATTCTTGTATTACCCCAGCATTAATCATCTTCTTCAGATGGGCTTCTTCTTCGCCGACGAAACATGCAGGTGTGCGCCTCATGCGTTGCTTTATTGGCTTAGCATTTCCTGTGTAGATGCTGTGCTTAATGTCGGCGAATGTTCCTAGATTATATTCACACTGTGCGAACACATTTTGAAATTCAACCAGTAACCTAGCTAACTGCTGTGGTTGGTCATCATTCAGATGTGCCTTTGATTTTTCAAACACATCCTTCAAGTGTGCTGGAACTTCAACATCAACATCTTCAGCATCTTCTACATTCACTTGAAACACCACTGCTGTATTGTCTTTTCAACAACATCGTCAACCGGCAACGCATTGCAACTTCACATCCCTTCATCAAAGTCAAACTTGTCGGAGATATTCATCACACATAAGGTTGGGTGTGAGGTTTCTTTGTGGACCGACTTCGGGATGAGAACCTTCAATCTGCTTCAATCATATAGTTCTTCATTGCCCGGTTGACTTCGAACTTGACAAGCGACACAGAGTTCGTAGGGATAACCATTCTTTTGGCTACCGTCACACGGGCCACAAGCGGTTTCTTAGAACTCTCAACAACATGAGACGTGACCGTCTAAATCCAAAGTGTCATTTCTTATATTTAGTATAGCCTTGTCGTGTAAAATGTCAAAACCAAACAGCATCTGCTGGGATATTGGGGCGACGTAAACACATTCGTGGTAGATCATAGGACCTATTCTTAGTTTTATTGGGCCCACAATAGATCCCTTCATAGACATCTGTTTCCTTGCTGCAAATAGTTTGACATCTTTCACCTTTGGTGGCTGGACCTTCATTTACCTCAGGACTTCTTCTGAAATGATCAGTCACTTCTGCTGCTGTATCCACCACGAACTTCAACATCGACTTTACCAATCTTCGATTTGTACTTGTTATAGGGAAGACAGCTGACAAACACAATGTTCAGACTCGCTAGTATCACTAGGCAAATATGCAGCAGAATTCGTAAGTGAGAACGATGGGTTTATAGCAGCGCTAGTATCACTTGCGCTACAATGAACTTCCTGACCAACTTCACATGACACATTGAGTGTTTCAACTTCATTCTTCTGACACGACTGACCATCTGTCTTCTTGTTTATTCTGCCTGTATCGCTAGTATCACTAGTCGAACTTGCAGCCATTTTCTTAAGTGAATCAGACAGGTTTTTGGCAGCGCTAGTATCACTCGCGCTACGATGAACCTTCTGACCAACACCACTTGACACTTTCGGTTCTTCACATTCACTGGTTTTCTTCTCGTTATTTCTGCCAGTATCGCTAGTATCACTAGTCGGATAAGCAGCAACATTCATAAGTGAGTCGGACGGGTTCCTGGTAGCACTAGTATCACTCGCGCTACGGTGAACCATCTGACCAACATCACCCGACACTTTCGGTTTGTCGTTGTTTTGATGCAATTAGCCAACAGTCTTCTCATTAACATTGGCTGTATCACATTCAGTACTAACTGAGATATATTCCTCTTTATGGCCATGTACATCTGGGGTCGAGAGTCGGCCTACTGTCTCAACCCGTTCCCGTTTAAAGTCTTGTTGTCCCTTCGCTTTGGACAACCACAAGCAGCGTGTCCTATGGCATCACATTAAAATAAGAGCTGGTCGGAACCGGGTAATGCTCCCCGAATAGGTATTGGACACAGAGAAGTAGTTTGTCAAAAGTAGTTGTAAAATCCGACTTCAAATCACAAAGTTATGGGCAGGACATAATTATGCTGCAAGGTCATGCTGTGACCTTGACCTTCAAAAAGCGACCCAAATGTTGCGCACGACACGTCGTGTCAATATGGTGATAAATTATGTAAAATAATTGTAAAATCTGACTTCAAATAACAATGTTATGGACCGGACACGATTTAGCTGAAAGGTCATGCTGTGACCTTGACCTTCAAGGTAGCAGCCCAAATGTTGTATGCGACACGTCGTCTCAATATGGTGTTTATTTCTGTAAAAAAAATCGCAATCTGACTTAAAGACGTATCCGGTAAAAGTCAATGCGCATTGTTGTGCGCAGCTTCAAGTGGCTTCTAATTCCCATATACTTAGTTTTTCGTTGGGTTCATTAGACAATTCCTCAACTTGACTAGAAGGCAATCCTCGAGTTACCTGTCTCAAACGCATAATTGAATCTGTGTTCAACTTTTAAAAAAAGGATTAAACCATGCTTTTTATTTTTAAGTCAGTTGTATCAGGCAACATAGTGTTTGTTTGTTTGTTTGTTTGGGGTTTAACGCCTGTTCGACCGTTTCTCGATCATATACAGGCGTTGCCAGACTTATAGGAATCATCTGGGTGTCATAACCAGTGAACTCCTCGGTCATTACTGCAAGCGACTGGCTGCTTTCTCACTTGAATCCTATACCTATAGCATCATTATTGGTTATTTAAAATGAATAGTATCAATACTATGGCAATGCTATGTACTTTAATTGGTGTGAGATAATGAATGTTTTTTTCTCTATAACAAGCATTATAAGGAACACATTTTGTTTACATCAAAACAAAGTATAGATGACAGCTTGTGTATGCAGGAAAGATTATTAATTTCTATGTGCTAGATGTTTTATAGTTAAAAATATATATATCGGTTTGATGTAATTTTTCGGACAAGCTCAAAATATAATTTATTGCTTTTTTATGTCTATTTAAATGATAATTAAGCCAAACTGCATTATGTTTAAGCATTTTAGGTTTCTTATGAAATATAAAATGATTAACTCAAATGATTTGTACCAATGTTTACGCTTTTGTATATGAAAAAATATAAAATGAGTGAAATAGTTTTTTTTTCTGAAAATAAAGGGAGATAATAAATGCCCTTTTTCCAGTAAGTTAGCGGGGCAAGGTATTGTTTTTTCCCCATGAAAACCTTTTAAGAACAATAATACATGTGTACACCAAAAATTGTTAAATTCTCCGCGCATGATATTTTTTTAGAAATAAAAATGTGTCATTTTTAGTGATTTTTTTCAAAA
>Ga0224511_10004996_pt1 | contig 10261 bp, 3 predicted proteins | sample SF_May12_sed_USG_2_FD_169988 | JGI IMG/M metagenome (GOLD analysis project Ga0224511, IMG submission 169988) | Sediment microbial communities from San Francisco Bay, California, United States - SF_May12_sed_USGS_8_1 | ecosystem: Environmental > Aquatic > Marine > Sediment | place: USA... | reverse complement strand
TGGTACTGGTGCTCAGATCAGGTAATATGGAACTCCATCTGGTACTGGCGCTCAAACCAGGTAATATGGAACTCCATCTGGTACTGGTGCTCAGATCAGGTAATATGGATCTCCATCTGGTACTGGCGCTCAGATCAGGTAATATGGAACTCCATCTGATACTGGTGCTCAGATCAGGTAATATGGAACTCCATCTGATACTGGTGCTCAGATCAGGTAATATGGAACTCCATCTGGTACTGGTGCTCAGATCAGGTAATATGGAACTCCATCTGGTACTGGTGCTCAGATCAGGTAATATGGAAGTCCATCTGGTACTGGCGCTCAAACCAGGTAATATGGAACTCCATCTGGTACTGGTGCTCAGATCAGGTAATATGGATCTCCATCTGGTACTGGTGCTCAGATCAGGTAATATGGAACTCCATCTGGTACTGGTGCTCAGATCAGGTAATATGGAACTCCATCTGGTACTGGTGCTCAGATCAGGTAATATGGAACTCCATCTGGTACTGGTGTCCAGATCAGGTAATATGGAACTCCATCTTGTACTGGTGCTCAGATCAGGTAATATGGAACTCCATCTGGTACTGGCGCTCAGATCAGGTAATATGGAACTCCATCTGGTACTGGTGCTCAGATCAGATACTGGCGCTCAGATCAATTAATATGGAAAATCCATCTGGTACTGGTGCTCAGATCAGGTAAAATGGATCTCCATCTGGTACTGGCGCTCAGATCAGGTAATATGGAACTCCATCTGGTACTGGTGCTCAGACCAGGTACTGGCGCTCAGATCAGGAAATATGGAACTCCATCTGGTACTGGTGCTCAGATCAGGTAATATGGATCTCCATCTGGTACTGGCGCTCAGATCAGGTAATATGGAACTCCATCTGGTACTGGTGCTCAGATAAGGTAATATGGAACTCCATCTGGTACTGGTGCTCAGATCAGGTAATATGGAACTCCATCTGGTACTGGTGCTCAGATCAGGTACTGGTGCTCAGATCAGGTACTGGTGCTCAGATCAGGTAATATGGATCTCTATCTGGTACTGGTGCTCAGATCTGGTATTGGTGCTCAGATCAGGTACTGGTGCTCAGATCAGGTAATATGAAACTCTATCTGGTACTGGTGTTCAGACTAGGTACTGGCGCTCAGATCAGGTAATATGGAACTCCATCTGGTACTGGTGCTCAGATCAGGTACTGACTCTTTTGAGTATCACTGGTTACGCACACTATCACATTTCAAGTTCTGTGGATATGTTAATTGACGACGCGCTGAAGTGCTGAGTCTACTGTGATCACGTTTGCTAATTGCCTCCTTGTAATGAATTAACGTATCGACAGAACGCTTGAAATGACGTCCGATTCTCAGACAAATGCAAGAAAGCGTCAAACATTACAAGTGCGTGTCACCATCGCTACACAGTAGATTCAGTTCAAGGTTGTACATTATGACGTAACGTAAATTCCCGCCTTTTGTCAGACGTAACGTCATTTCAGATGGTCCGACAAACGGATTGTCAATACGTCAATTACACACTGTTGGTTCCACAATCTACACCGAACAAATATACAATCAAATATGGATAAAGAACAACACTAAACAATGAAACATATGCAATGCAGCAGTCAACAATAACAATAACTTACATTGTCGTCAGGTGATCGTCCAGCGAGCCCTGGCCGGGAAGACGTATGGCCACGCCAAGGCAGGCACCATCCTGTGTGCGTACATCAAGATCCTGCCGCTCTTTATGCTGGTGCTGCCGGGAATGATCGCGCGAATATTGTTCACGGGTAAGTTACAAAAATAAGAAAACACACCCATATGTTTTAAAGAAACCGCCGTTTTCAGACACAGTGGTAATTTTTAGAAGAGATGACGTTTAAAACGTCTTTAATTCGTTACGAGCAGACCTGAAAGTAAAATAAATGTGTATAAAATTTCATTAAAACCGGAGGACCTTTGTTTTTGCACAATAACGTCAACTAGTAAAATCTATTAGAGCGTAAATCAGTTAGTTGGAAGAAAATATAATTATAATAGAATATATAAATTAGAATGTCTTATTCACATGCAACTTACATTTAATTTACAAGCCATTAGAAAAAAGTTTTAAAATTTGCCAACAATATCTTTTCAGTAGGAACATTTTATCACTCGACAGGTAAAGGAAATTCACAAGTATTTTTAACTCAACCTTTATTCTCCTTTTACCGTCGCTGTTTCAGAGACGGTGGGTTGCACGGACCCTGACGTCTGTATGTCGGTGTGCGGCAGTCCGGCCGGATGTACCAATGTGGCGTACCCGCAACTCGTTATCAACCTTCTTCCACCAGGTATGTTGAGTCATTCCGTTTCCGGTGTTAAGTTGTTTCTCACAGCTCACATGTAACTCATGTGAAGAAGTCTTCTGTGGCTTACGATGTGATAAAAATGGAAGTACATTTCCTTGTACATTATTCTGATTAAGGGGGAAACTCCTAAAACAACATAGCTTACATGAAGAAAATAACAGCCTCGGTTTTATTGTAAATGTTTATCAATGGAAATGAAAAATGCCATTGACGCCCATTAGCGCATGAGCGGAACTCTATTTTCAAATGTAAACAACATAATAAAATCCATGATTCCAAAGGACATTTCATAGTAAAGGCGAACCACCATTTGTAGTACATGTACTGACCTCCAAAATTATCATTTTAAATCTAGAAGGCAATAAAACAAAACAACATATTTCTGTGATTTCAGGGGCACGAGGTATGATGCTAGCGGTGATGATGTCAGCACTTATGTCATCACTGACGTCAATATTCAACTCGTCTGCCACGATATTCGCCATGGATATCTGGACCCACATCCGGAAGAAATCGTCTGAGCTGGAGCTGATGATTGTTGGGAGGTCAGCATTGTCCACCATTGATAGTGAATCGCGCTTACAATTAACGTACTGGGGCCGTTTCATCAAAGATCAAATAGCTAGTTTCGCAACTTTCAAATCGCTAATTGCAAGTGCTTCTGCAAATGCCGTTTCATCGCTATTTTCGAGTTGCTAAAAATCGCTAATCGCTATTTTTAGGCCGTTTAAGCGTTTCATGAAAAACCGTACTCGCTTGTTTTAAATCAGCGATTTGCAATCGGCGAAATAATCGCAATCGCATTAATTGTGCAACTTTGTCATGGAGACGCAAAGCGTGCTCTGTCAAGTTATTGTGTTACATTTTAGACATCTTTTCAGTTTATTTTGCCTAACGTCTTTTGAACAATTTTGACAATTTGGCTTTATTAGTGATCTTGGTTAGAGCTTGGATAAACAACACTCTATATATTTTGTCAACGCGCATCATTGCCTTTTGGTAACATTCTGATATAGCAGTTTACATTTTGAGTAATTGCTCATCGGAGACCCATGTCAGATCAATTTTAAACAAATTCACCTTTGGAGAGACACCACGCTTGGTAGGCACTAGATTTATACCTCAGCGCTATTTCCAGGGTGTTTGTCGTGGTCCTGGTCGTGATCAGTATCATCTGGATCCCGGTGTTACGTCTGGCGTCCACTCAGCTCTACGTCTATATCCAGGAAGTGTCCAGCTTCCTGCAGCCTCCCATTTGCGCCATCTTTCTACTTGCCGTGTTCTGGCCTCGCCTGAACGAACAGGTACTACTCTCATTTGCGCCATCTTTCTACTTGCCGTGTTCTGGCCTCGCCTGAACGAACAGGTACTACTCCCATTTGCGCTATCTTTCTACTTGCCGTGTTCTGGCCTCGGCTTAACGAACAGGTACTACTCCCATTTGCGCCATCTTTCTACTAGCCGTGTTCTGGCCTCGCCTGAACGAACAGGTACTACTCCCATTTGCGCCATCTTTCTTCTAGCCGTGTTCTAGACTCGCTTGAACGAAAAGGTACTTCATGTACTCCCATTTGCGCCATCTTTCTGCTAGCCGTGTTTGGCCTCGCCTGAATGAACAGGTACTGCTACCGTTTGCGCCATCATTCTGCTAGCCGTGTTCTAGACTCGCTTGAACGAACAGGTACTACTCCCATTTACGCCATCTTTCTACTAGCCGTGTTCTAGACTCGCCTGCACGAACAAGTACTACTCCCGTTTGCGCCATCTTTCTACTAGCCGTGTTCTGGCCTCGCCTAAAAGAACAGGCACAATGTACTACGCCAGATAAACAAAACAATGAACCCGATAAAAATTCCACTTAAATGAACTGCCGCGCTCGATTCATTTATAAAATAAAAAATAATACACGGTCGGCAAACAAACATACGCGTCTCCAAAGGAATCCGCTTAACTTTAAAACTTGTGACTTTTTTCATAAAACATAGTTGGTTTATATAGCGTGTTTCCATATTTCTTCTTTTTTAGGGTGCGTTCGTTGGCCTCGTTGTGGGAATGCTTGTGGGTATCGCGCGTTTTATTGGTGAATATTCCTACACGGCGCCCTCTTGCGGGGAGGTTGATGAGAGGCCCGCCATAATCAAGAACTTCCATTACCTCTACTTTTCCGTGTTTCTTTTCGCCGTGACAGCCATTGTTGCTGCTCTGGTTGCCTTGATTACCAAACCCGTTGACAAGAAATGCGTAAGTATATTGCTTTATAACAATAGTTTGCGTAAATGTATTTTCCGACTGTATAATGATGAAGCAAGGATTTTCTATTTATTATGCCGTACTGTTACCTGGTAATCTTAGCTCTGATGTATATGATATATAAATTCATGTTCCGGGTTGACTTAAAGTTTAATAAACATTGGGCACAAACACACAATAAACCGTTACAAATTACCAAGATAACCGTTAAGAAAAAGTCTATAATGTTTTGTTTGGACACAGATCGAGCGGCTGACGTTTTGGACACGTCACAGTAAACGTCCAAGAACCGACATTGACAACTGGCTGCGAGCGGACGCTTCGTCGTGCAGCGATTCCTCATCAGACGAGACGCATAAAGAGCTGGAAAACTTAAAACCGGACAAAGGTATGCCAACTACATTAAACCAGACAAAGGTATGTCAACTACATTAAATCGGACAAATGTATGCCAACTACATAAAACCAGACAAAGGTATATCAACTACATTAAACCGGACAAAGGTATGTTTACTACATTAAACCGGACAAAGGTATGCCAACTACATAAAACCAGACAAAGGTATGTCAACTACATTAAACCGGACAAAAGTATGTCACTACATTAAACCGGACAAAGGTATGCCAACTACATTAAACCAGACAAAGGTATGCCAACTACATTAAACCAGACAAAGGTATGTCAACTACATTAAACCGGACAAAGGTATGCCAACTACATTAAACCGGACAAAGGTATGCCAACTACATTATACCAGGCAAAGGTATGCCAACTACATTAAACCAGGCAAAGGTATGCCAACTACATTAAACCAGACAAAGGTATGCCAACTACATTTAACCAGACAAAGATATGTCAACTACATTAAACCGGACAAAGGTATGTCAACTACATTAAACCGGACAAAGGTATGTCAACTACATTAAACCAGACAAAGGTATGCCAACTACATAACACCAGACAAAGGTATGCCAACTTCATAACACCAGACAAAGGTATGCCAACTACATAAAACCAGACAAAGGTATGCCAACAACATTAAAACAGACAAAGGTACGTCAAATACATAAAACCAGACAAAGGTATGCCAACTACATAACACCAGACAAAGGTATGCCAACAACATAAAACCAGACAAAGGTATGCCAACTACATAAAACCAGACAAAGGTATGTCAAATACATAAAACCAGACAAAGGTATGCCAACTACATAAAACCAGACAAAGGTATGCCAACTACATAAAACCAGACAAAGGTATGCCAACTACATAACACCAGACAAAGGTATTCCAACTACATAAAACCAGACAAAGGTATGCCAACTACATTAAACCGGTAAAAGGTATGTTAACTACACAAAGGTATACATAAGCCATATAGTTTGTAAATCAAACCAGAAAATAGTATGCCAACTACATAAGCCATATAGATACGTGTAAATCAAACCGAGTTCATGTCTTTGCTTTTCGACAACAACAATAATGACAATAGAGAAAGGCTTTGGTGGAACCGAGGCTGCAGTTTTTCCCATGCAGGCCATGCTTTCTTAGGACTTCCCTTTTCTCAGAATATTTTTTGCAAATACAAAAATGTACTTGAAGCTCTCCGCTTGGACTTGGCCTTATTTAGAAAACAAAGTTTGTATAAAGTTAATTTGATTGATCAGGTAGCTTTCTGACTTCGATATAAGTACCCATAATAAGCATCGTATAAACCTTAAAACATCACTTTTATATAACCATTATACAAAAACTGACCATTATAGTATACATTGTACCACGATGATCAAAGTTCTGTTTATTGACCTATGTCTCGAACGATATATATTTGCTAAACCATGCATACCCAAAACCCTTTTATAATATTATCTAATAATAGGAGTATGTGAGTTTTTTTCAGGTCAAAACATCATAGGCCTAAAGAATACATACACATAACTTGGCTGTAGGCATAGTTTTTCCAGTCGGTGTAATGAACTAAAAGTACAAAGTCGAATTTATGCAAACTAACAATAAAAACTGGTAAGCGGGAAAATGTCCAGATTTGCAAGAATTCATTAAGAGATTTAGAATATCATTAGTTGCTTAATGACCAAAATGAGTGATATTGAATGTAACTTTGTAGATGCAGACAAAGATGAGGAGAATGAGACGAGGCTTGAAGTGACTGAGGTGGACGTCATTGTCCAGGATCCAGACAGAAGCCCGTACCAGGGTAGGAGGACATACTATCTTGTTGTGCATAGTTCCATAAAACATCAATCTCCCTAATTCTGTACTTGTCTTTTGTTTGTGTGATAAGGTTTATTACAAACAGGAAGTACGCTTACTTAGTCAGATTGTCACCTAACAATCATAACCCTATACCGTATTTTAAAAGTGATCATGTACTCTGATTATTGATCATTATTGGCATTTAAAAAATTGTTCATTATTAATTGAATTGAGTATTTCAGTAATTTATAAGACATAGAATAAATATGACGGAACGAACAGGAATTTGACTTATTAAAATTTAGATTTAAACATGGTCAACTCCATTATTAGAGTAATGCTTCTACCATTGGTACATGTTTCACCCTGTGTGTAGTATCCAGAATTTGACGTAAGACGTGCACGTAGCTGCGTCTGCAGATTCAAGTTTATATGTTCATTTTGCCTGGACTTAATTTGCTTAATTTTCGTTTCGACATTTCTGTTTACACACTTTGTCTTGCATAGTTCTGTAAAGCTTCAATCCCCCTGTCTGTACTTTTCTTTTGTTCGGGTGATAAGGTTTATGGCAAACAGGAAGTACCGTTACTAAGTTTGTTGTTATTTCCAGGGAAGAGAAACTGCTGCACGAATGTGTTCCGATGGTTATGTGGTCTGGAGGACGTTGACAAGACTCACATCAACACTCGCCAGGTACTAAACATGTGGCACGTAATGTTACATGCACGTAATATCACGTGACAGGTAGGTCTGTAGACCAGAGAGTAACACCAGCTGTCAGATCAGTCAGTCATCAGAACGTGGTACGGTCAACATCTAGGTACACGGGCCCGGGGTATTGTTACATCTGATACTGGTAAATTAATAAACATGGAAACACATACAAGGACTTAAGTTTTAGATTCAGAATTATGTTAAACATGGCACCGGTCTACTGCTTCTAAATATCCATAATGCATTGATCAAGTGCTGGCCGAAATCCCTATAACCTGTTTATCTTAACAATAGATTACAGTTAAAATTTCACCACAATGAAGTTTCTAACAATATAACACTTGGCAATGTTTGTGGTTTAATCTATTTATATATCACAGATATATAGATTTTCAGGGTAATCGTGTTCTCGGACACATGTACCTAAACACAAATGAATATTTAATTTTTTAGCTACATGTCATAGGGCGTTGTTATACACTAAAACAAATTTCCAGCGCTTTCCTTTTTTATTTCAAAGTTATGGGTTAAACAGGAAATGTAAAATTATGAAATTTCACCAGTTAACATATAATGAACGCGTTTTGTCTATTATTTACAGGTTCAACGGATCGACATGTTCGACATTACAGAAAACAGGAGGTGGAAGATAACCTCAAACATTGCTGCCGTTGTGTGTATGGTGATAATGGTTGTCATCGCCGTGTTGTTCGCCTAGACATGCAAGTCGCCGTGTTGTTCGCCTAGACATGCAAGTCACAGTGTTGTTCGCCTAGACATGGCAAGTCACAGTGTTGTTTGTCTAGACATGGCAAGTTGCAGTGTTGTTTGTCTAGACATGGCAAGTTGAAGTGTCGTTTGCCTAGACATGACAAGTTGCAGTGTCGTTTGCCTAGACATGGCAAGTCACAGTGTTGTTCGCCTAGACATGGCAAGTCACAGTGTTGTTCGCCAAGACATGGCAAGTTGCAGTGTCATTTGCCTAGACATGGCAAGTTGCAGTGTCGTTTGCCTAGACATGGCAAGTTGCAGTGTCGTTTGCCTAGACATGGCAAGTTGCAGTGTCGTTTGCCTGGACATGGCAAGTTGCAGTGTCGTTTGTCTAGACATGGCAAGTTGCAGTGTCGTTTGTCTAGACATGACAAGTTGCAGTGTTGTTTGTCTAGACTTGGCAAGTCACAGTGTTGTTTGTCTAGACATGGCAAGTTGCAGTGTCATTTGCCTAGACATGGCAAGTTGCAGTGTTGTTTGTTTAAGCGCGGCAATTCACAGTGATTTTGCCTGAACGTGACAAATTGCAGTGATTTTGCCTGAACGTGACAAATTGCAGTGTTATTTGTCTGAATATGACAAGTCGTAGTATTATTTGTCTGAATATGACAAGTCGTAGTATTATTTGTCTGAATATGACAGGTCGTAGTATTATTTGTCTGAATATGACAAGTCGTAGTATTATTTGTCTGAATATGACAAGTCGTAGTGTTATTTGTCTGAATATGACAAGTCGTAGTATTATTTGTCTGAATATGACCAGTGGCCATGTTATTTGCTTAAACGTGACAAGTCGTAGTGTAATTTGGCAATGCCTAAACATTACAGGTCGCAGTGATACGTTTTGAAACATTGTACTAAATGTTTTACGGATTAGTTCTCCTTTCTTTAGTCGACTGTTCAGTCCACATGGGTGTAAAACGTGTTCAACCTCTTTTACATTTATGTGACATTTGATTTATTGTGTAACTATATACAATGGTTTTTGACAATGCAAAGCTAGTCAACTGGCTATTTATTGATCGTTGACATCTTGAAGGCAGACTGCTAGTCTTGCATGGTAGTACATTATTCATATTTGTACATGTAGTGAGGCATTTTTGAATACTTACATGTTCCATATGTACCAGTTTTGCAAGTACACGTTGTGTTTGAGCTTTGATTTTAGCTGATTTTTCGTTCAATACGATCGCAATAATATCATACATGTATATGATCACGCACCGTTTTAACCATATAAATGTATACTTGAACTTGTGTGAATGATGAAGATAGATTTCTATAGAAGATCTCGTTTGTAAACTTTGATGTAATAAATGTATTTACCCCATTATCTTTTTTTTTTTCTGAATGTAAATTAAAATATTTTGTTGTCACACAAAATACACAGTACATGTTTCATGATTTGAAACAATGATCAAAGTGAAACTCTACTTAAGAAGCGGTCAGTCAAGCTAACCAGCAATCAGAAGTTCAGGGTACTAGACCCCTTATTCCACAAGCAACTACTTGGTATCATGGGTCAGCTGTGAGAGACTCTAGACTCCTTATTCCGCAAGCGACTACTTGGTATCATGGGTCAGCTGTGAGGGACTCTAGACCCTTATTCCGCAAGCGACTACTTCCTATCATGGGTCAGCTGTGGGGCACTCTAGACCCTTATTCCACAAGGGACTACTTGGTATCATGGGTCAGCTGTGAGGCACTCTAGACCCTTATTCCGCAAGCGACTACTTCCTATCATGGGTCAGCTGTGAGGTACTCTAGACCCTTATTCCACAAGCGACTACTTGGTATGATGGGTCAGCTGTGAGGGACTCTAGACCCTTATTCCACAAGCGACTACTTGGTATCATGGGTCAGCTGTGAGGGACTCTAGACCCCTTATTCTGCAAGCGACTACTTGGTATCATGGGTCAGCTGTGAGGGACTCTTGAACCTT
>Ga0224511_10004995_pt1 | contig 10262 bp, 2 predicted proteins | sample SF_May12_sed_USG_2_FD_169988 | JGI IMG/M metagenome (GOLD analysis project Ga0224511, IMG submission 169988) | Sediment microbial communities from San Francisco Bay, California, United States - SF_May12_sed_USGS_8_1 | ecosystem: Environmental > Aquatic > Marine > Sediment | place: USA... | reverse complement strand
CTTTCCCGTTCTTTCTTTTTGTTCATATTATAAGTTGCATTGGTAAAGAGTAAACGCATTTCATTTCCTTCTCCAATTAATGTTGAGTAAGTGTTAGGATTGCTAAAGCGGGAAACTGGGAAAGCCCCACTGTAAGTCATCGACCGTACCAAGGCGATAACTCAACATTTCTTGGAGAAATCATTTTAATAAGTTAAAAAAAACAATAAAAATATATCAAATATGTACTGTAAGTGTATGTTACGTATTGTTATTTTGTGTGTTTTGTACTGTGGTATGTGTTTGTTTTGTAGGGGCCATTTATTTTACGGTGCCCTTAAACTTGACCTTATATGTATCTACTTTGCAGAATCTCGGACAAAAGTTCCCCGCGGATAAAAGTCACCCACCATTTTTAATAAGATCCCCCATCAATTTACCACCTCGAATTTAATTATCTTAACAGCTTTAAACGCCGTGTTAATTACCTTAGAGACAGACACTCGCGCAAAATACCATGTACAGATGTTGCGAAATCAACATTTTATTGTGTTTGGAATGTAGCTATCACTATTTGTGATAAATTGATTTGGGAAATTTTGTCCGCCTCCCTGTAAAAGTCAGGGGTCAACTTCTGTCCGGGGGAAGTTTTTATACCTACTTTGTTTACAACTTTTTTGTAATGGAATATCTCATTAATTTAAATTATACTATGTTGCATTTCTAGTTATTCATCAATTTTGTAAGTAGCATGTCTGTTCGAGTTGGAATATATTTAAGACATTCTATTTTTTTCTTAATTATAACTTTTATAAGTCGATGCAACATAGTATCAGGTTTAATATGTTATATGCATGACATACCTTTGCCTGGTGAAATAAAACACCCAACGTGGCCTTTACACAAAGACGCCAAGAAAGGAACGATTGTGTGAATTTTGGGTCAGTCAGATGAAGTTTATCTCTCTTTTTTTCAAAATATCCGGTAAAAATAAACTACGCGTTAAATTATCAAACACCAACATAATACGTTAACTGCTGTGAATATGTTAATGCAATTTTGTTTAATTTTAAAAAGACAAGAAGTATGTTAAGATTTCGTTGCATTGTTATTGTATCCACATTATGAAATACTTATTCAAACAAATGCCTTGTATTACCTTTTCTGTGTTGAGTTTTTATTATCAAGCTATGTCTTAAATGTACTGAATAAATGAATGAATGAATGAAAGAAAGTCTTAATTATTTTATTTATGAATTGATTAATATTAGACGATAGAGTTATCTTAAAGGGGACATGCACGGATAAATGGTTATATTAATTATTACCAGGATGCGATATGTTCACCACGTCATCCCCTCCAATCACTAGAACAGTAACACAAGTATTTCCTGTTTAAATTGTTTCCGACCATCTTCAAGATCAATATAAAAGGTAATATAGATATAATATATGAGGTTGCCATCGAACCGAGGCTTTCAAAGGTAATATATAGTTTTCCTATTAAAATTAAAGAACTTGTGCATAATGCAATAGTAAAAGTAATGTATATCTCATTGTTTGCATCTGTCATACAAACTGCATAAAAGTGCTGTATTCCATCGGTCTTATTTTCATACAATTTGTATGTTCAATAAATATTTGGCATTGTTAATTATGTTTAAACATTTTAAATAAACGTGAAATGCACATTCGATAAGAACAATACCACAAAAGTGAAAAACAAGTGGGTGCAATGGTTTAATATGTGCTCTGCATAACTTAACTCACTTGTATTGGATAATGCTTATATGATCGGCATCAACACATTTTAGTATTGGTATTTTAACTTTAATCCCTAACTATATGTGTTTTTGATTAGTATCCCAATAATGTTGTTGTAATTGTGTAAAACAATATAGGTAACCACTCCTTTGGCAAATATATTTGATAAAGTTACGTCTGCAATCAATTACGGTGGATTTTTATGGTGGAAAATGATAAACATTATGCCGGTCAAAGAGGAGCATGCGTTCTGCGTGTCAATTCCATAGGCGATCAACACGCTTTTCAACTTGCATAATTAGGAAAATAACATTGTTAATTTACAATATTTGGTTCCCATACTGTACATGTTATTCCAAGACAGGAAGTCACAATAAAACAAAACTTATTATTAAATGTTATCATCACGTACAAACGTGTTTCATAGTACATGTACATGTACATTAGATGGTGGTTTATTTTATGCTGCAGAACAGTTTGTATCACCTGATCCATGACAGGTATGTGTAGGGTAAAATCAGTGTGTGTATATTTCATTCTTATAAATACAGGGAATTATCTAATACATTTTAACGATCGGTGATGGACAACTTTACATGTATAAAAACAACAAACAGTCGGCATATATTGATTTTCTACAATACGCGCCAATAATTTATTTGATGATTCTGCAATTAGTACGTACTCAATACTTTTAGTCTCTTGTCAGTAACGCCTTCAAGGCAACTTTGCAACATAATAGTATTGTTCAAGAGAAAAAGAATTTATTAATAAAATGTTGTGTACTTTGCTATTGCTAGAGGGCTCGGAAATAATTGTCATCAATTATACATTTACGAATAGTTCTCTGATCCCTAGAGTATTAGTTAATGTTTTTTAAATTTAATTTAATATGCATTTCATAAACTTATTATTGTATTTTCCTTTAATACCACAGATGGGTTTTGGAAAATGTTTTGTATTCCTTTGAACAACTCCTAAAGTGAATGATTCTATTCTATAAAAGTCCGAGTGGGAATACATAAAACGTAATAAAGAAAATGTATGGTTCACTAATGTTTCCATGACTTTTTTAATTGGCTACGGAATATGAATAATAAATTAAATACAAATTAATTAAATCGTTACTTAATTCGTGATGAATTAATTGTGAGCATGTAACACGTAGAGGCTAGGAACCTACATCAATGCGATTTTAAGTACTAAGTAAAGCGCAATGCGAATGTGAGGGTTTATGACTCGAACCCCAAATATAAAACGCCAACATAATTTAGAACAAATGTTACTTTACATTGCGAAATTAGTAATCTGACTTTTACCTCATATGATAGACGTCAAGGTTTAAGCTCAGTCAGTTAAGCACTGGACTTGCAATCCAAAAGCCAAGGATTCGAGCCCGACTGGGAACGGAAAAATGTGCTGGTTCATTTGTACAGCTGTGGGGAAGCAAAGATTTGTATGTGACGTTACGAGTTTAGATATTTTGCAACCACAACTGACCACGTAGTCGAGTTAAGGTATGACCTTCCTGATGGATTCACATATTTGCTGCTAGGAAGCAATTTTTATTTAAATATATGCTATTTTAAGACGATCCACCGCACACCTTTTCTCAGTTTTTGGATTTTTGATTTCATAAACAAGATTGAAATTTTTCATATTTAAGGGAGGTAATAAGGTGTAAAATTACTTCCCTACAATTTAATTTAAGCAAATATAGGTAACTTGCATTTTAAAAAGATTTTTCTACTGTTGAAAAGTATAAGCATGGTATATATCACATTTTAAAGAAACAAACTTGTTTATTGTTTTGATAAAAAATACAAATGTGTATTTTTCATAGTCCATTAGGAAGGTCATACCTTAAACAGCATGTTTACCATTTTTATCGGCAGTTTGGAATATGTTTAAAAATGCTATTTTTGTCTGCATAATGCATACGCTTACAAATGTTCTGCATTGTATTACGCACTGTATGTTTTATTTCAGTGTTTGATTATTGTTGAGTGAAAATATCGTTTACGCACGTGTAAAACAGCAGTTCACCAGTTAATGATCGTTTGATCAATGCCCGTCATGATATCGGAATTACCGAAATGCTCATATTTTCTTATGGTTAAGTAACCAGACACCCATTAGCAGCTATTTGCTCGTCGGATTATGATCGGAACACGAGTGTCATTTCAAACAGCCTAGTATTTAACAAAAATAAATACTTGACAGAAAAATATTCTCCGTTTGTAGATGTTATCTCTTAATATGTTAGCAATGCCATTAAGGAATGTACATTAATTTCAAATTATTTAATCATGTCCACATAACTTAAACCACTAGTAATATTTATCAAATATTTTTTTACATAAACATGTACATGTGCATGATAATAAATTGTACATAATAATTAAAATGGTTTGTCTTCTCCCAAAAACATAGACATACGCTGCTACAGGATGGGGTAAAATTAGCTGAAACATCTTACTGACATCTGATATAAATGCTTATACTAACAGCCGACATGTCTGAATGTTATATACATGTAATCTACTTCGTCAGGCATGTAATATCCCCTGCCATACTTGTTTAAAAATACAAAGCGTGTTGCAGTGCCACGTTATGTTCTAGAATATAAAAGCCACACCTCGTATCCACATTGAAAATAACACAATAAGTTTATTTAACAAGGTCCAACTAGGCTTTAATGCGCGTTGTTTTGTTATGAACGTCATAGAAACAAGACAAATACATATATTAACGTCTTAAAGTTAATCTGCACGCACACGATTCAGGTTATGTTTTTAAGTGTGATGATATTTTCCAAGGATGTAATTAAAGATTTCATACACTGATAAATGTATGACAAAAATACTTAAAATGCCGTTAAAATTTGTTTTCCCAAAATCAAACTTTGTCTAGTGTATTTTGCCATATTCTTATTTAAATGTGTTTGTAAAATAAATAATTAAATAAGAATATGGCTAAATACACCAGTTTGATTTTTCGAAAATGAAATTTCTAACGGCATTCAAAGTACAAGCAGGTCATCATGCCTATTTACATATCGAGGTATGCTGATTCTATGTTTTGCTTTACCACGTCTGTATTTTGAGTCATTGACCTTGAAAAGGTCAAATTAAAATAGCCGCCATTTATATTCTATACACTATATTTACTGGCCGGGTTGAAATCATCTGTAAGCAGATACGATGACCTACATTTTTCTTTGTTATTGATATTTGTTGTACATTGGTAAATACAATTATATTGGTAGTGTTTGGTTCAATTATATTATGTAAAGATCTAGTTACCTTAAAAACATCCCTTAGAATGAAAAAAATGCCGAAAAATCCTTTTCAGAATTAGCTAATGCTTAATTTTTATATGTGTTTCATTATTTGTGTTGCAATATTTAGCAATTTAGATGGAATATAGAATGTCATAAACTGAAAAATATAGTTATGTATGATGCATTCTATAATTTCAAGCCGACAAAGAAGTCTATGAAAATCGTAAAAAAATGTTCAAACTGTGACATCTTTGGTATCTATTAAAAACAATTAATCCCGGTAAGGCCTCATTGTCATTTCGCTTTTCATTGCATAACATCAAGTTCTTGACATACACAAAGTTTTGAATGAAATATATTTTTCGCAAAATAAATTATGAAACCGTAGCGTCGGCCTGTAAATGTTAGATCAACTAAGTTTGTGAAAGTAAGATTTCCTTACAGCCAATCTCGACAACCCCTTTATTAACCAATCGAGCGCATTACATGATGCTTGTAGGATTTTATAAATCGAATGTCAGCATTTTAACAAAAAGGTTTTGCAGATTTAGTAAGAGTGCGAATTTAAAGCGTCTTCAATAAAATACATAATTGACAGTTCCTGTCTGAATATACAGTTGAAATCAATTTAATTGTCCCATTAACACAGAAGGATTTCTATTTCACATTAAGTTATTTAAAAAACGGTCAACGTCTGTGACATTCTTTGCCAGGAATTTTAATGTATCCTGAACGTATCTGGGTAAAAAAAACAACAACAACTTTATCTTATCCCCGACTTACACCTTTAATTTCATGCATAAAACTAAACACACTTTCTTTTAAATTGTTGATACACTTTCATTTTTAAGCCCCTCCCCGTTCGAAGAACAGGGAGCTAATGCCAAATCAGTAGGACCGCCCGTCCCTCCGTCCGTCCGTTGGCAAACCAAATGGTTTCTGTTCATTATGTTTTTTTATCAGACCTTTCATATTTCACATGCTGATTGGTCTTGGTAAGTACAATACCCTTAATGATTTTAGAATTTGTAAAAATCAATAAACATGTTTTCTGCTCATTACCTTGAGATCTTTTTATCACAGAGCATGCATATTTCACTTGATGATTAGTGTTTGCGAGATCATGACTTGTGTTGCTGATTGTGGGTTTACTAGGTCAAAGGTCAAGGTAACAAGTGTTCTTTTGGTAAAAAGTGTTTCCGCTCATTTTCCTGAGAACTGTTTATTTTAGAGCTATTATATTTCACAAACCGATTAGTCTTGGTAAAGACATGACCCCTATTGAGTTTGGATTGACTAGGTGAACTGTAAAGGGTCACTTGTAAAAATGTAAACATCGTTTTCACTCATTATCTTGAGAACATTTATCACAGAGCTTTCGTACTTTACATGTTGATTGGAGACATGACACCTACATGTATTGACGTTGACTTATTAAGGTCAAGGTCAAGGTGTATCACAGAGCTTTTATATTTCACAGGCTATTTTGGCTTGGTAATGGTTTGACCCCTAATGATTTTGTGTTCTTTAGGTCCAGGGTCAAGGTCACATGGCTTTCTTTTTTAAAACATGGTTTTCGCTTATTTTCTCCCAAAAGCAAAAAATACGCTGCTACAGCGAGTGGTAAATTAAGCTGAAACATCTTACTTAGTAATTTTAAATGACACTAGTATATATATTTATGAGTAAAGTCGTTGTGTTTGATCTTTTTATCCACTATTTTGTCAGGCATATGAATTTATCAGACATACAAGTTTTAAAAGACAAAACTTGTTGCAGTGCCTCAATGTGTTTCAGAATATAAAATGTCACACCTCGTATCTAAATCAGAAACGGAAAAAATCGCAAGAAATGTATATTACAACGTCTAATTAAGCTTCAATTCGTGCTGTTTTGTTTTGCACGTCATATAAATAAGACAAAAAATATCTATTCACGTCTAATGGTTATTCAGCACGCAAACGCAGCACGTTTTTGTTCCTAAGTGAGATGATATTTTCCATGAAAGTAATTAAAATGAGCTTACACTGAGGTGCTCAAAATAAGTTTTACGTAATGTCTGTTGGATTATACGTTACCGAAGGTTAATTATTTCTTCGTCAAAAGAAAGGCGTGCTGGATTTGAACATTTATCATATTGTATAAAACATCAGTGCTTTGAAGGGATGATGCATTTAGGACATAAACAAAATGTCAGTATTTCAAATGTTTTGCAGCGTAACTAAAAGTGCGGGTTTAGAGTGTACGTATTCAACGAAATACATAATTGACACTTCTTGCCATCTGAATACAAAGTTAAAATAACTTAAATGGTCCCATTAAAACGGTAGGATGGCTATTTCACCTTATTTGAAAACAAGTGTCTACGATTGTGACATGTTTGCCAAATATTTCAATGTATCTTGAATGTACAATGTATCAGGAGAATTAACGAAAAGTTATCGAACAATTACACTTGTAGATACAAACGCAAAAAGACTAACATCTTCATCCTATACTTGACTAAAAATGTAATGGCATGCATAAATAAACACACTTAACTTAGAATTGCTTACACTACTTGTCTCATTCTCTCACATATTTGAGGTAAATAGTTATCATAAAATTATAACCGAACGCACTTTCGAAAAACTATGTATGTGAGTCATGGTTATCAAAATAATAAGGACAATTATAAACATGATAGAGCAAAGTCAGTTTCGGATATCACATAAGATAGAGATTTATCGGTCAAGACATATCTAACATATTTATGGAATAAGATTCACCACTCATCCTCTGGATGAACAATCAACCAGCAACTGTTTTGTTGTCAATGATACCAGTACAAACCCTATCAATAGAAAAAGTTTAAAGTCAAGAACGAGTAAAATACTTAATATTTTATCTAATTTATAACATTGTATTTAAATTATTACATAAATATCTTCAATTTATTCATGTATGTTGTTTACGTTTGAAAATGGAGTTCCGCTCATGCGCTAGGGGCGTCAGTGGTGTGGCAAAATTCATTACTACTGAAGAACAGCTTCAATAAAACCGAGACTCTTGTTTTCTCGTGCAGGCTATGCTTCCTGAGGGCTTTCCCTTTCATCAGGTTATTAGTAATATGTTATGCATCGTATTTAAGATCTATTTGAATATCATGTACAGCATATTTAGTGTAGTGTATAACTGTTTGTAACTAATTGGTGTTTATACGTGTATTAGAGCTAGTCCCGATACAACGTTTTAAGAGGAATCTTGCCGGCAATTTCTTTTACTGTCCATTAGGCGTCTTATCTGGTGGTAAATTAAGCCTCAAGACGCTAGACTTAATTCCCAAGGTTGGGAATATAATGAGGTAGTTGACCCAAGGTAAAGTTTAGTATGTGAATTTATGTTTATATGGCAGACATTACAATAGAAGCGGATATTGAGGTGGTTAACATGTGATCTAGTTTTTATAGTTGAGTAATGAAAGTAGTATTTAGATCAGTATTAAGACCTTATAAATAAAAAAGAAAATAAAAAAAAGGAAATTCCGAAACACACAAACATTGTTTTCTTCTAAATGTATGTTGCGTCATAGTGTTCTACGTGTTTTTGTGCCGTTCTGTGTGATGGTTTTTGTACGGGCCATTTTGTCATAGTGCCCTTAAACTTGACATATCTACAATGTTTACAACATTCTTTAAACATCTCTTCAATTTATTTGTAAACAGGTTTATGTTTCCAGAAAAAAGTATAAAACCACGTTGGTACATGTGCGCACAATTATAATTATAGTTAATTTTAAATATTACATTAGACATGTTTTAACACAAAGTTTAATCATTTTACGATTGGCATTAATGTCTTCTGCCGAATATAGTTTCTCGTTGTATTTATGATATTTCCCCAGAAGGTTTTAATCCTTTTAATGAGTACCAAAAAATGTCATTTCATACACGATATGCAAACTGGTGTTTCATAGCGACTAAACATGGAACTTTTATTGGAAGGTTCGTAATAATTAAGACAGCAATATCTCGAACGGTAGTTTTATGTACACATAAAATGCACAATTTAACTTTGCAGGAAAAGTGATAATGATGTTTTGAAGTTTGAAGAGCGAAAAAAGAATTGGTTATAGCGCCTTAAAACAAGAACGCATGGGGATAATTTATACAGCTTTTAAATAATCAATAGTGCACGGTGTAAAACGAGCAGACATGTTTGAAGTTAGCCATGTGTAAACAAGAGATCCTTAACAGGATGGGCATTTACTCAACTTGAACCAAAGTGTGCATGCCTTAGTTGAAACAATGGTTAACATTAACACCTCTCTTTTGTGTCATAAATATTTTTCGATTTGTTATCATAATTTGTCAATTTGAGATTAATATTTGTGCATATCCATCATTTTAAAATGATTCCAGTTTTATTCCGTTGACATCGATAAAAAGCTTGAATAAAAAAGAGGCTGCTAATTTTCTCATGCAAGCTAGGCTTCCTTAGGACGTTCCATTTCTCAAAGTAATTCAAATGTATAAGGCTGATTACAAGTGCGTGTGTGGGATATTGTACACCATAATTGTGTTATTATTTTGTTCTGGTCCTCTGGGATCCTTTATTGTACATTGTATGTTGTTAAGGATTGAATTTTGATTTTCGCTCATGCGTCAGGGGGTGCCGATGGTGTGCCATCACAATTGACGACCACCTGTAATAAAATTATAAGCTGGTATGTTCCCCATGCAATATGTGCTGCCTAAAGACTTCTATTTATTACATCATTTAATAGAAAAAATGTGTGTACCTCATTTTGAAGACAAAATTTGTTTATGTCTATTACCTTTTGTAGGAAACTATGTCATTAAAGTCGATCAATAAGTGTTATGTTACCCTACATATACGTTAACTTAAAAATGCGAAGATGTGCTTCTACACCTAGCATTTAACAAGCATATGAGTATTACGATAGACTAGTAAAACTTGTTCAGAATGATGTTGGACAATAATAGAGCCTGACATTTATTCCATTTAATCTTGCATATAACCGAGTATTCACTCGTATACAAGCTATACGTATCTTCTGTCTGTAGGATATAATTTCATGTAACATTTGTGATTTTCATCGTGCAATCCTATTTGATGTGCAAATTTATCTGCACGAGATGTCATATGATGATTTATGATGACATTAGATATAATTTTGATGTGGAGGATGTATTTGTATAAAACAGGAATGCATCGAAAGATGGAATTATACAAA
>Ga0224511_10004994_pt1 | contig 10262 bp, 3 predicted proteins | sample SF_May12_sed_USG_2_FD_169988 | JGI IMG/M metagenome (GOLD analysis project Ga0224511, IMG submission 169988) | Sediment microbial communities from San Francisco Bay, California, United States - SF_May12_sed_USGS_8_1 | ecosystem: Environmental > Aquatic > Marine > Sediment | place: USA... | reverse complement strand
TTTTGTAGTTTTCCGTAAGAACTATAATTCAGCGTAGGCGTTTTGGGTTAGACATATCCTTCCACCAGATACATCCGAGGCACGATCGCTGATTAGGCGGAATTGGCCGAGTAGTTCCGATTGCACAATACGGTAATAAGGAATTCTGGTTATAAGGAACAGATTTTCATGGTTCCGATTAGTTGCCTATAAGCGGATTTTAAAGGGAAAATGCAGTAACTTTACTTCAAATTCTGCCTCTTTTGCTTGTGATCATTTGAAATGTCCTTATGTTTTGTGCAGCCTCGACAGTAGGAAAATGGGAAGTCAGTGATGCTGCAACCGGTGAAACGGTGACGTATGCACTTGCAGGTATACTATTAATAACATATATTATAATTTATTTGTTACAATACAATATTAAGAATTAGCTATAAAATGTAGAACTTATATAATTGCTAAGTAAACGGCTTGTATCACGGTAGAGATCTAATCGCATTTGTTTTTATTCATACTAATGTTTTCTGTTTATAATTTTTGTCATATGCAATGATATTTACCGCGAAATAAATATCATGTATGTATGTCCAAGTTGCCACAGTCCAAGAATACTAATATAACTATATATGTTTATTACATAATGTTTTAAGGGACTCAAAGTGATACCGAAAAGTTCTCCCTTGATGAGACAACCGGTGTTCTCTCAGTTGGTGAAACAGCTCTTGAAGCAGAAGTCACAACCTATGCCCTGACTCTGACTGCAACAGGACAGACTTCAGCATCGAGTGGAGCTATTACCCTCACCATCATCAGTGCGGATGAATGCGGTAACACACTAGTTTCTGTTATAGCAATATCATAATTAATGTAAATGGTTGTATACAGATTTACATGTAGTGTAGATCTGCCGACACATTAAAGAAAGCATACTATTTATATTTTAGTGAAATACGGTTATAATATAAACCAATCCTGAACTCGGACAAAAGTCGTACTTTATAAACTACATTTACGCTAACATCAACTTATTTATATTAAACTAGTATATTTAAAATGGTGTTCACAATTATTTCTGTAGTTACTTAAGCAAAGGCTGAGTTAAAATATGTCAGTTCACAGGCTGGGTTGGCGATGTAACCATTTCCGGAGGTAGTGGCCATGCGACTGTTGCTAATCCAGTAGTGGAAGGCAGCCCTACAGGCACCACACTCTTCACTGCAGCAGCAACTGGTGGAACTGGTTTCGTAAGATATGCCTTCACCGCTGATGGAAATCCAGGTTCAGTTGCCGATTCAACCATAACAGCTGGAACTGTTAAGCTAGCCGGCACGCTAGATTACGAAACAACTAAATCATACGTCTTCAAAATTGTGTAAGAAAATCAAAGACTGAAATTTTATAATAAGTGTGTGATATAGCGTTTGAATATAACGACGATTTAGACGATGCGCTTAAATAATAGTTATTGTTGTGCATATTCTACTTTAATATTGGAAACTTCATTAAACACTTTCTTTTACATACCGTACAGTATGGGGTGTAATATTTGGCATAATTATGCAATTACGTAGAAATCGCCTGTCTGAATATTTACTCAAATATGCGTTGTGTTAAAAACAACAGGGTTTGCATTAGTTATATGTTTTATATGTTGTTCGCACATGCACGTTTATTGAGAATACTACGTTCAAATGCTTTTCAATATTATACAGAGCGACCGGAAATGGTGCTCCCACAAAAGTTGGAACGGCCACCATAACTCTGAATGTTCAAAACAAATTGGAATTCGCTGACACATCCTTCGCAGCCTGCATCGAGGAAGGAGCAACTTCTGGTAGGGCATATCGCACTTGTATTATGTTCTTATTTGAAATAATTAAATTTGCATAAATGCACTTTCAACAGTTTATTTTAAATACGTTTTCTGTTTTTGAAATAAACATTCTTCCGTTGTTTTCTATGTTTCATATACGTATGTGTACATGCACACAACTAATCGTTGACATACTGTTCTTTTACATAATGACAGTAGAATTTAAGCGTATATTATTGTTCAATAATTATATAAATTTATAAATATTTATACATTGTTATTCGTTTGAGCATAATGTTCTTGTTCATTCATAATTTAAAATTATTTTTAAATAAACAATTTTTGTAATAGAAACTACTGTTGAATTTATAATGTTGTCATTTAAATCGGGTTAATAATTTTAAGCTTTCGAATAACCGGCAAGTTTTACTTGCCTATCAGGTACAACAGTTGGAACGTACACGGTGGCTGATAAAGCGGCGGAGGAGACCGTCACGTACACTTTGACAGGTTGATAAGTGTTTTCGTTTATATATTTTTTATAGAGGTTGAGTTTAACAACAATTATAATATCTGAAAAACCACAATAATCGACATGTGTTTGAGAATTAACATTGGCGAGTGCACTTTAATTATAATTACTACTTCATCATTTTTCTCATTAGAGCAAGTAATGATAATACCTTATAATAATGACAATACGTAACTTATTATTGAGAGTGTTTTAAGGTGACGACTCCACCGACTTCACCTATGACGAAACAAGTGGAATCCTGGCGGTCAGCGAAGAAAAGACGATTGATTCAGCAGTAACGCCGAGCTACACCCTGACCCTGACAGCGACACCAGCCGGAACTCCCGCTACTTCCGCTGTCGGTAGCGCTACTCTGACGGTGACTGTTGGAGCTACATGTAACGGCGCTGCGCAGATAGGCTCCCTCGTCAGCGTCATCATTCTAGCTGTCGTGGCGTCCGTTAACGTGTAGACTGATTTGATGTTTGTGTGGGACAGTTTGCATCACTGTTGTCGTTATTGGCCACGACTTTCCAGTGTTTGTCTTGTTTGTTTAACGTGTTTGCTTTATGGTAATTATACAGATGTTCACCACCTTTTAATATTATAAAAATGTTTCATATTCTTTATTTTTTGGATTATCGAACCCAAATTAAGCTCGCGACATCCTCAGTGTAGTAAAATATAATGAAAAGAAAACTTAAACATGCTACACGATCGGCATTTGATAAAGTTTGAATATTCATGTTAATTTATTAAGAAAATTTACAACTATATAACCATAAATTTTGAGCACGTATGTTTTGCGTCTATCCCTCTATCTCAGTCTGAACATCTGATGATGCCACTCGGTGTGGGTTGAACACGGTGACCAGACTAGTTCGAGTGTGCTTTTCTTCTGTCTTTTGTATGGACATACTTGATGAATACCGTAGAACAACTTAAATCACGAACACAAACAAACTTGTAAATAATTGTAAGTACAATGTATTTTTATTTGAATTATGTTAACAAAATGTTTATCACCACACACGTTAATTCGAACAAATTAAATTCTTTTGAATATAGTTGTGTTTATATGTTTGTATGTCCGTCATATTATAATAAACATGCACACCAAAATATATATTGTTTTGTCTTTTATATTCATTAGGACAATTTTAAAAGTAAACATCATTTGTATACTCGTTATGATGTTGCAATATTTCGTGATTCTTACCAAACAATTATTTTAAACGATTTATTTACATGAACTCAATATAAAAAGGCCTTCTTCTCGAAGTGTAAAACTATAAAGTACTACCACTGCCTATCTGCTATTTGCACTGGCTGCTGTGTGCTGTGGCATAATCATCGGGTAAAATAATCATCATGTATAATTCTAATCGTGTAAACTAAACATGAACAACCATCGTGCACCATTCGTCGTGACCTTACGCTCTTTTTCTATCTAAGAACGAAAGAACAACAAACAAAAAACGACAGTGAATTATTTAATGTTTTGATAGACAACAACTTTGCATCAACATATGCGTGTAAGAGGATAAAAAACAAGCACATTCTAAGGATTTCATTGACCACCAAATAGTTTCAGTCGAACAAAATATAACATGTATACCCGGTGCATAGAATACCACTAGGCAATAAACATTATATGCGTTGATATCATGGTTGCGTTTTTCATATGCACCGAGTGTACAAAGATCACGAGTGCGTCTCTGTCGAAGTTTAGTTGACGATTTTGTTGGCTTGTCTTGCTTTAAATAAGGATTTCAGTTTGAGTCTACCGCGCATGATTTGCAGCTAGTTTACTGGATTTCTGTAGTTCAGTCAATGTTGTCAGCAGCTTCACATGGAGCGTCGAATGTCACCAAAATGTCCTTCAACTCTTGAGGCGTCGACTGAAAGAAATGCAAATATGATATAGTTTGACATTAAATATCTTTAAGTATATTAATTTAAATTTAAGTAAATACATATTTAGTCATAACAAGTATACAATATTAAAACTGCTTTACGCAATAATGTCAATTTGAAGTTTTGATATCAGAAAATTAGTTTATTGACTGGACAAAAAGTTAATTTTAAACGCAGAACATTAATATATTGCCTGTGGCATATGACATTAATTAAAAGAATGTCATTATTTTTTGTATTTGATCATTATCTCATCAAAAATTCTACCCTGTCAAAAACGCAGTAGATTTCTTTAAACCGTGTCTATTTGGATCAAGTCCGTGTTTAAAGATTATTTCGTAAGTTATATAAACGAAATAAAAACTACTAGTATATAAACTTTAAGACCACCAAATTAAAATGTTATCATGTCCTGTTTGCGCGGTTGGAAACCCGATCGTGACTTTTGTAGTCTGGAGCGTCCACCACTTTCCTTATGTCGAGAGCGTGGGTTCGATTCCCGGCTCGCGCCATAACATGTGTTTATATTTTTTGCATACACATATTATAAGACGACACATATTTTTTGCGATTAAAAATTCATATAGACATTTCAAAACATAATTTAAAGATAAATATCGCGCAAAACATTTCTAAAGGGACTCCACTGCGGTCCGGTAGTGTTACACACATAAAAAGTAAATTTTCGAACACCTATATTTTGCAACGCATTTCCTAGATCAGCAGATAAATTGGAGAATTAAAACAAATTGCTAACCCGATAAAAAACCATTAAGGTACCACATAATAGAACTTGATGCTCAAATAAGTTGTAAACAATAAAATATGTTTTCGAAAAAAATCATTTTTGTGTGTCACTCGACCATACCGCGGGGAATTCCCTTACAACAACGTTTACTAAAGTGAAGCGTGTGCGTTTTCTTTCGACTTGGAATGTCAATGTTTTATAGCGAACAACATGATATCACGAAAAATCGCACTATGAATAAATTAAAAATAAAATGGTGCCCACTGGATGTGTAAACGCCTTGCATTGAAGTGTCGAATATTCGATGCTGGGAGATATCACCGCAAGCGGGCTCGACTAAAATAATTTACAATGTGTTTCCGTTTACACCTACTGAGTACACTAGAAGACATGGGTATATCTCTTGATAAACAATTCAAAACGTTTCAATTGAAATGGTGCACTCAAATGGTACTTGTATATTGCAATCATTGCGTTCTACAATGTATGCATGCACCTATAATGTTTTCACTCGTTAGCCTGCAATGTGTACGATTAGTAATAGTTATCCTTACTCTACAACATGTAATTGAAAAGAAACGTTCAATATTGTTCAATACAAAATAATAGTACGGTATATAATTTTGTTATAAAATACACCACATGAGAGTACATTAAATGGATGCTTCTTCCAAACAGAAACGTTCTCCAATTTATATTTTAACTATTCTGTATAACCTCCATGAGCGGCACCTCTAACGAGCAGCTACCTCTCTCGACCGGCAAAAATATCTCCCCCGCACAGTGACATGGAAAATAAACCTTCGAGGAACAACACCTCTCTAGAGCAACCAATATTTTATGTAGCCGCCTGATTTTGCTCTACTGAGGCTATACAGTACACAATCAGTTTTTCTTCATGAGTAATATACGAGTTTTAACACTTAAAATGAAACTTCAGGCACCTTCTTTTAAATCTCTCCATATGAGTGTTAATTTCTAGTTTAAAGTATCAATATAAACATAAATCACCAAAAAAAAACAAGTACATTAAAAAATCCGTTTGACGTACACAGCGCTTCTTGAGTACCTTTCACGTGTTTCGATGGGCACAGGTGTTGCAAAAAAGACACAGGTCCAAATGGTATAAAGGGGCTTGGGTGTCCGTATTCACCAGTTCGGAAGCGAAACGTTTTACGGACAGGAGGTCGAACAGCATTATGCGGCTGTTTGCGACTGTGCGCGCATTGACGTTCATTTGCTGTCTTGGGATTGCAGGTGGGTGTGCAGTTTTGTAGTTCCGTGTTCCAAGATAAAGAGATACTTAGCATACACTTATTCAATTAACATATGGTACATTCGATTGATGATGCCAGCGAATTTTAAAACATCAGTGTATACAGAACATGCCGAGCGACTTTCAGTTTTTGGCTTGCCGTTCACGGCAAGCCAGTATTATTTTGGAAAGGTATTTCCGGTTTTAAATTTCCCTGCTTTCTATTTTATGGATGCTAATTGCCCGAATGGAGATAGGAACCAGTCGAGTTTCGGGCGATTCCGATATTATTACGTTAACTACCGAACATTTGCTAGACGGTTATGGCCGAGTTGTTCCGATTATGATGATGTAATGCTATTTTTAGCGGAATGTATTCGCATCTTCACAACATGGCAAGCTATTCCTTTTAAAAGGAAATTTTATTATTAGTTTTATTTTGTGTGTTCATAAGCGAACGCTATCCGGTATTTGCAATTTAGATATTGGGCGGCGGCGGGATGACGCTCGGTACCGACTAAAAATAGCAGCGAAGCCACATTTCAAAATATGTATTTTAAGGACATTACACCTTTAATCGACTCGCGTATAAACAGACCATCTGCTAATACCAAATATAAATGAGAAAACTTGCAAGTTACGAAATTGTTTGTAAAATTTGTTGTTCACTTGAAGTCGGTCAAAGGCGCAAGGAACGAGCGCTGGTCCTGGTGCTTTTCTTTTCTAATAACTGCCATTAAAAACCAGTATATAGATCATTTGTAATAGTGAAAAATAAATAATATTGATCATTAACATTGATAAAATAATCTTTCATCAGGTCGCCTATGTCATTAAAAGTGACTAAAAGAATGTTCTGTTTCCTAAAAATAAAATTATCGCACACAGGAACTTTCATTGTTTTGAACATTTCACAGATATATGACGCAATATGCAATCTTATAGTAGACAGTGTCCTCTGAAGATTACAGAAAAAAACATATTTCGTTTTTACATGATGTTCATACAATAAACGCCCAAATATTAAACACTTTTAACACATCACAAAACGAAAAGCTGACAGATAATTACTTTCGCCATGGTTTTATCCATGTAAATATTGTTGTATGAAAAATGTTTGGTTTCACACTATCCGCAGAAATGTTTTATAAATAAATTGGCTCTCATTAAAGGCCTGTCACACCAGTGTGGCGTCCTCACGGCGCTTCTACATCTTTCAAAAATGTTTGTCTAGTTGTGCGTTGTGCAGTCGCCCTCAGCGCTGTGCGCGCGCGCTTTGTTAACGCATAGACCGCAATGCCGCGAAAGACAACGTTGTGGCTTGCGAGAGCGCTTTGTGGGACGCAGTGGGGTGTCCTAGGGCGCCAAGAGTGTGTCGTGGTCGCGCCGCGTGCGCGCTGTGAGTAGGCTGTGCGAATAACGTCGTTTAAATACTTGTATGTTCATGTAATTATGAAATGTGTTGAAATATACTTATAATAAAGAATGCAAAGGAAATTTCAATATAAGATAAATTGCAGCAACAACTACATGTACAGCCTCAAACAGTCCAGGTATGTTAAACGTATTTGCAAAAGTGTGCACAAAATATACGTAAAAACGCTATGAGCACCGTAAGCGCACTGTATGCGAGCTTTGTGCGCGCCGTCAGCAACTTCTTGCGACCCGTAAAGCGTCATTGACGTCGCAGGTCTTTAATATACTCAGAACGAAAATAATATCGGATCTTGATTTTCCTTACGCTACAAACTTAACACAATTCGACAAAACAGCAACCCATTGCAAACTGGTAAACTCTTTTCATAACGGTTGTATTACAGATGGGCAAATCCTAGCTTGGACAGAACCCGCTGTCATCAACACACCAAGTGGCGCGGTCACAGCACCAGATGCCATAGTAGAGGGCAGCGACGCCAACACAGTTCTCTTCGAAGCAGCCGCCACGCCTACCGATGTAAATGTAGCTGTGACATATGCCTTCGCCACAGACGGCAATCCGGGCGATGTCGCTGCGATATCCACCACTGACAACACTGGACAAGTTACCCTGGCCGCTGCCGGGACACTGGATTATGAAACCAAACAGTCTTACGTCTTCCAAATTGTGTAAGTTAAAAAATACCTTCAGTGTCTTTGAGGTCCAGTGTATTGATATTTCTTACGTTTTTATGGAGGTCATTCATTGTCTTTTGAATTTGATCCAATTACAATAGAAGATCTAAAAGGGATATTTAAGCAGGATAGAAAACAAAAATTGTTATTGAACCCCAGAGTTTTTTTACAATTTACTATGCTTTATCTGTCAATTCCAAATCATACTAGTATTTGAAAGTCATTAAAATTGCGAAAAAGCATTTGTGATGGGCATTTATTTAATAAACATTGTGAAATTTAACTTTAAACGTTTTATGTATATAATTTATAACTTTAAACAAACACACATCCATTCTAGTCAGTATAATTCGTATTTCTATGTTTACGTTATTTTAAGAGTGCGTATATAAAACCAAATTAATGATATTCAGGGCGACTGAAAATGGGAACACTGTTAAAGGAACAGCTACGATAACACTAAATATTCAAAACAAACTGGAGTTTGCCTCAAATACGTTGACTGGCTGCGTTGTGACAGGTGCCACCGCAAGTAAGTTCAGCGCTAATGTTTGGAGACGACGTTTATCAATTTAATTGGCATGTTATTGTGCGTAGCCGTAACGTTTTAGTAACAATGCTTTTCCTCAACAATACTAATGCTTGGTTTATTTTGGTATTTAAACCATATTGTAATAATGCAGAAATAAGTTATCAAATTTAAAAGTACTACTGATTAAAAAAATATCTTTTACTTTAAAAGCTGTCTTTTCTGTCTGTGATTATGTTAATATCCTTATGTTTTGTGCAGCCTCGTCAGTAGGAAAGTGGGAAGTCGATGATGCTGCAAGCGGTGAAACGGTGACGTATACACTTGGAGGTATACTATTATATTATTTATAACTTATTGGTAGCATACGAATATTGACGCTTGTAATATTATCTTATGCAATAATAATTACCGCTTAATGTTTATGATGTACATATATATCCAAGACTACTAATGTAATAATTATAATGTTTATTACATAATTTTAAAGGTACTAACGCCGGTTTGTTCGCCTTGGATGGGTCAACCGGTGTCCTCTCGGTTGGCGGGGCAGCACTTGCTTCGACAGGCACACCCTATCACCTAACTCTGACTGCAGCAGGAGAGACATCAGCATCGAGCGGAGACGTTACCCTTACCATCACCAGTGCAGATCAATGCAGTAATATACTTACACTTCTGTTATAGCATCATTAAAGGACTTTGATTTCAACGGGTGAACTGTCGATCTACCGACACATTAAAGATAGAACACTATTTATATTTTGGTGAAATACGATTATAATATAAACCAACATTGTACTCAGATCTTAAGATCGTACTGCATCATACGCTTAGATTATATAATACATATTAAACAAGTACAGTTGTATATATTTAATATAAGTTTTTAAACTCTGTTCTTTTTTATATTTCGACCAAAACGCCTTTTTCGAATTAGAAGAATCTACAAATATAGGAAGAACTTCGAAAATTCTACATAAGGTAGAAATGTAGAACTTTCGAAGTTCTTCGTATTTCGAAAAGGACACTTTGGAACACTTCGAAATATCTACTAAAAGAGATGAAAAACTGAGATATATGTTCTGTCTTTAAATGGAAACAGTACTGGGCAGATTTGTATTATACATGTATTTAATTAAAATGATGTTAAGTGAGTCAAACTGTCTTTCCAGCTGGTGAACAGTTCACGGGATGGGGTGGCGATGTAAGCATTTCTGGAGGTAGTGGCCCTGCGACAGTTGCTACGCCAGTAGTGGAAGGCAGCGTTACTGGCACCACACTCTTCACTGCAGCAGCAACTGGTGGAACTGGTTTCGTAAGATATGCCTTCACCGCTGATGGAAATCCAGGTTCAGTTGCCGATTCAACCATAACAGCTGGAACTGTTAAGCT
>Ga0224511_10004993_pt1 | contig 10264 bp, 6 predicted proteins | sample SF_May12_sed_USG_2_FD_169988 | JGI IMG/M metagenome (GOLD analysis project Ga0224511, IMG submission 169988) | Sediment microbial communities from San Francisco Bay, California, United States - SF_May12_sed_USGS_8_1 | ecosystem: Environmental > Aquatic > Marine > Sediment | place: USA... | reverse complement strand
GGTCCGCGTTTTGGTCTCTTAGGAGAGGCCAATTTCCCAATTTCTGTCAACTCTTTCCGTATCCTAAACACTGTCCTCCGACTTACACCGGTGGCCTCAACAGTGTTTCGAATAATCGATTAAATAGGCTTCTTCCTCTTAAAATAGTTGGCAACCTGAACAACAGTTCTCTTTTCTGTTGACCTTAGATGATTATAGCCATTCTTCTTAATCGTAGCCATGTTCAACTCTAAGTAATGTACATGCGTTTGAAGCTAGGAACTATGCGATTTCAACCCCAATTTCATTGTTTTAATCGTGAAAATCGTGAAAACTCACCTGTGTCATAAACTGGTTGAAAATAAAAAAACGCATCTGTTGGGAATCGAACCCAAAACGTCAGCGTGACAGCGCATCACCTTTACCACAGACCTAAAGACGATTTGCATGAAACCCACTCACTTATCTATCATATAGCTATAAGATATTACATAGGTGACCTGTTTAAAAGTCAATTCGATTCGTTATTTTTCTATTTATAAACTCGACGTATACGGAATATGCATGAGTGCCACTTAAAACCTCAATGGCAATACTTTGTAGTTGTTTTAATGAATATTTATGTACACATTCACTGATCATAACATTATTTCAGCCAACTGCCGCTTGTACAGTGCAGGCGGAGAGCCGACTGAGGTCGTGCCTGGGTATGCCTACTACATGGTGCCATAGTGTGGACATAATTGTGGACGAGTACAACTCGAAAGGCGAATAAATGCACATAAGGCTTCTTGGTGTTTAGTGCGTGTGTAAAGGGTCGCCAGGTGTACTGCATCTTTGTGAAGTTATAGTTTCTAGTCCTTTGAAATCATACATTCTTTGCTGTTGTTTTTTCTCATTTATTGCAAAACATTATGGTGTATACAAACATGCAAGTGATGTATAATTAATATGAACAAAAAAGGAGATCAGAAACACGTATGCACTATTTTGCGTATCATCAATCTGTTATTTTCAAATTTTGAATAGTTACACTAATAGAGTGATGTTTACCAAATAATATGATAACAATACTAACAACATTAATTTTAAAAAGTGTTATGACTAAAATATCTTTCTAACCTTCTTTGTTGTTATACAGTGCGCTCAGGCGCTTCGGGCGTCACTTATGTGGCATCTTTCATTACCACTGAACAGCTGAAATAAAGCCGACGCTTTTAGTTTCCCTTTGCAGGTTATACTTCCTCGGGACCTTCCCCTTTTCTCAGAATTAAATCTTTTTAATTAAACGGACTATCTCTGGTACAACCATACGTGTTTATTTCACCAAGATATTACAGCTAAGTAACGATATGCAAATATGGTGCAGCATAGCGGCCTGGCGGAACAATATTGCTTTCTGATTTCACAATTTATTCAGTCCTACACAGTATCGGGTAGTTGGTTATAAGTTTTGATGAAAGGTTTTCGGTGTTGAAACATTGGTGATAAATAAATGTACGCAAGCCGGTTACAGCTATTAACAATATCACCCCCTCCAATCACTAGAACAGTAGCACAAGTGTTTCCTGTTAAAATTGTTCCAGAGCACCTTCCGTTACTGTTCTCGGGATGTAAATATGAGACAAAACGATAAGGGGATTTTTTATTTTCATTATAATAAAATATCTATGCGTTTTCTGCTAAAAAGGAGAATGTAGTTCGATAGCGATAGACATATTTGTTTGATAAATCGAACAGTGACCTATGCTTTAGAACAGCAACCCTTGAAAAAATAGATAATAAACCTCTATAACAAACATTTCAAGCCTGTAAATTATACAACATATGAATAAAATTCCTATTGACATTTATCAACACAGATACTTAATATATTGAGCAAATTAATGACATAAAATAACAAAAGTATGAAAATGCACGATCAAAATGATGCACTGTCAGTCACGCCGAAAGCTGTGCTGTCTTTATTTCTAATTATTTTGACTAGTTGTTTCCATTTATCAAACAAATATGTTTATCGCTATCGAACTACATTCTCCTTTTTTGCCGAAAACGCATAGATGTTTTAAAAAAATGAAAATTAAAAATCCCCTTACCGTTTCGTCCCATATTTACATCCCGAGCACAGTTACGGAAGATGCTCTGGAACAATTTTAACAGAAAACATTTGTGTTACTGTTCTAGTGATTTGAGGGGTTAATATCATGCTTTGACAAATAATGATCAATAATAATATACAAACAAGAAATGTCGAATGACACATATACCCCTGGCTTCTGTTGTTAGAAAGGATTTGTGATAGAGGTGGTTAATGGGTACAGGGAGCCTTTAATAAACATTCGGATGATTGACCTGATTGGACTTAGTAAATATGTATGGGGTAGGTGCCTGAAGGCTTGATAATCTATAGGTTTTAAAATACATATATTAAGTTAAAAGTGTTTTACATAGTTGGTCTCAAAAGTGGCCATTGTGATATTGACCTTTGACCTTATGAACTAAAAATCATCAGGGATCATGTTCTTACCAGATATAATTAGCAAGTTAAACATATTCAAGTGGAAAACGTTTTACATTATACGTATAGAACAAAGAAACTGGTCATGTACGTTTTACATAATATCTTTCGAATGAATGAACTATTTCAAACCTAACTTTTGCATAAAGTAGAGAACATGAAAAACAACAATTTGCTTAAGTTACCAAACGTTCCGCATAAACGGCTACCAACTATTGCGTCTTAGTCTAAAAACGTTTTGCACGTGCACGTCATGCGCGTTTTTTTGGCACTAAACACACATGTATTTTGGGGTAACTTGTCTATTGTGCTTTACAAAAACACATTCAATTAAATACTAAACGTACATTAAGAACACAAGAGCTAAGTGAATTTATGACTATTAGAGAACTGTACCTTCTTCTGTCAGAACGTTAAGTTGAAAACGCGTTTTATGTTATTGGCTGAGAACACAAAATCAAGATGGTCATGTCTTCATCTTGACCAATCAGCATGTGAAATATGAAAGTTCTGCGATAAAAAATACTTTATATAATGAGAATAAACTTTTTCATAAAAGTGAACATTGTGACATTGACTTATAATCTAGTGAAAACAAAATCAAAAAGGCTCATGTCTTTACCAAGATCAATATCCATGTAAAATATGAAATCTCTGTAATAAATAGTTCTCAAGATAATAAGCAGAAATCATTTGGTCTACCGACATACAGACCGCCATCTGACAGACAGACCGCCGATAGAGTCGTTTGCTGAACTGCAGATATCTTATTTAATCACAGTATTTACCTCTTGCTACTAACTTGCGGTGAATCCCAGTGTATAATGGTAAGGTGCTTTTTCAATCCTAAAATACCTAAGAATATAAAAATCGTTAAAAGCCCTAATTGTTTTACAAATCAACACAATAATAGCAAAGTGCAGTCTAGGCATATTAAAAACGCATTTACTTAACATATTTGTATCAAATGTTTGTTTTCCTCGGTATTGCTCTGTCACGGCCTGATAACATGCCAACTTCATCAAATTTTAATACGAGGAAAACTTCTCTTATTAGCTAAGACTCCAGAGATTGTGCCGTCGTTTGCTGTTTGATTGCGTGTATTGACAAGACAAGGTCATATATATTGTTTAAAGTGTAGTATGCATTTTCCAGCACACCCCGATCTCGAGTCTGGGTATATAACTGTTTGAATACACAGGACACTTAATTATAGGATCAATACACTAGACACCAGTTTTTATATGATTTTGGAAAAGTGCACACTTGTTTTAGATCATTTTATAGATATTGTAAAAGAATATGTTGCATAAATACTTAAAATTACAGCAGTGTTTGTTTAACTTTGGTTACCTGTGGTAATAGATTGCTTTAGATTTTATTGTTTACTCCAGACTCATCTTTATACAAATTAAATAACAATACAATGTAAAATGCATAAAACTTAAATGTACAAAGCTACCCTTCATAGAGTTATACATAAGATACTATATATACAATGCAATTCTATTTGACAGCACACATAGCATATATATGAAAATAAAAGGCTCTAGGCGAATGTTAATCAATTAAATAAAATGTATTAAGATGCTCAGTTTAACGACAAAAAAACTACCGTGCACTTGTAACAAATGGGTGTAAAAGATCAAAGTATCCCTTCAGTCAGACCTGAACAGAAATGATTACCACTCACCACGAACTTTAGATACAATACTAGTATCTATTGTATAACTTAAACATATTATTTTCAAAGATAAAATAAACGGATATTTAAAATAGCATTGCATGTGTCGCACTAAACCTTACTAGTGAAACATTGGAAATAATTTAAGACAACTTGTCATCGTCGTTTAGACGGAATGTGGAATCAATGGACACCGCTTTATCAAATAGAGACTGTCTAACATCAGCATACTAACTACAATAAAACAATACATGAATTCCATCCTCTATACAGAATATAACAATACATGAATTTCATCCTCAATACAATCACAAAATGGACAAACACGTTCGTTCTCTCTAAGGTTTTTATATGGACCTGTTTCTTTTCTGATAAGTGCAACACCACATCTAAATGGGCTTATCGCTGACCTATGTTTAGGCGGCATTATAAAATGACAACATATTTGCTTAATATAATTACATATCTTCCCAGTCTATGTCTACCCTTACCACTCTTGTCTTTTACAATATTATTGATTGTTTTCCACTTAGTTCATACATATACTGATTATATATTTTAACTTAAGAGGACCCTACCCTTTCCCAAGAGCCCCCCCCATGGCGAAAAGGTTCACGGACGAACAAGGGCCGCGAGGTAATGAATTTTTTTTATATGAAAACTGAGATGCGCTCCGATCTAGCGACATTAAATAATACAATGGACGATATGAACGGTAGTGTTTGCGACCTTAAATCTGATAACGAATCTCTCAGACAAGACAATGAAGACATGATGCGCCAAATTGATGAATCGTCAGCCAAAGTAGAAAACATAGAGGGTCAGTCACACAGAAACAACATAAAGTTATATGGAACTTAAGGTCGGATTTGGAAAGCATGGCAAGACACCGAGAGCTTTATCACAGAAAGGCTAGGTCTAACTGATTTACAGAGTAGACGAGCCACAAGCAGGCTGAAGGTCTTGATATTCCACTGTAGATAATATTTTTACGTTGCAAAGGTTATTTCAGAAATATCTTATGTAATGCTGGTGGTAGATTTTATGTTTCATACGTAGATTTTTAGAAAGCATTTGATGGCCTGGTACATCATAATCTGTTCACTTGTTCGCATAATCATGGAGTAAAGGGAAATATATTGTGTGTATTTAAATCCATGAACACAAATCCTTATGGATTTGCCCGCATTGATCACGAAAGTCACTAAACCCTGTCAACTGTTATGTTGGAACCAGGCAAGGGGATGTTAGCAGTACAATAATTTTTAACTTGTACATAAATAAGTTGTCTCGCATTTTTTGCGAATTAAAGGACACAGAGGCAGTTTTGTAACAAATCAACTTCATGATATAATATGTATTTTCTTCGCGGACGATGTAGCATAACTGCTATTGAATTACAGCTGCAACTTAATGCTATTGCAGAATGTTGTGATAATACGGGCATGACAAGTAAATACTCAAAAACAGAAATAATCGTGTTTAGAAATGGTTGTCCCCTCAGGTCATATAAACGTATCTACTATTAATGTGTTCACACAGACGGGCATCCATACACACGGGATTGCGTATTGTAGATGACTATTAATGTGTTCACACAGACGAGCATCTGTACACACGGGTTTATGTGTTGTTGATGACTGTATCAATGTGTTCACACAGACGGGCATCAATTACACACGGGATTGCGTGTTGTTGAATGTTATCAATGTGTTCACACAGACGGACATCCATACACCTCCAGCTTAAGGTTCGGGTAAGAATTCCACTGTAGAGGGTGAAGCCGGAGACAGAGAGCTGTGACCGGGTAAGGCAGCTGGTTCTCCACAAGGGTAGTTGCCTATGTGTTGGCTGGGAACGTCTGTGAATAATACAATAACTTCTATATATTCAATTGATTAAAAAGGTCTGTAACGAAGAAAAGTAAACACAAACTATACGGGTGCTTTCGGAAACTAAAGCAATCATGTCTCCCCCCGTATGTTACTGGATGGAATCAAATTTCTTTAAGAGGAAGGTGAAATCGTAAACTTGAGCTTTCAAAGAAGGTGATGGGACATGGGAAAGAGGGTTAATTTTTAATGGTAATCAGCGATACTGAACAGTGTAAGTCATACAATGTTTTATCTTCAATTCTGACCTTGACCTTGAACCAACCTTGGTCAAACATAGGCACTGCACATCGTCTCAGCATAGCTGACATTTGAGCAAAGGTATTTGTTAATCCCACCAGGGGTATAAAAGATATAAAGCGGACACGAGTTACAGTCATACAATGTTTAATCTTAGATTGTGACCTTGATCTTGAACCGACCTTGGTCAAACATAGGCACTGCACATCGTCTCATCATACTTGATATGTGTGCAAAGTTATTTGAAAATCCCACCAGGGGTTCAAAAGATAAAGAGCGGACACGAAAGCGTGACGGACATACAGACAGACAGACGGACAGACATACAACGGAGCTAAACAATAATTATGTCTCCCCATTTCATGGGGGGATTCATAATAAGGATAGGTATTAAACAACTTAAATAACTTATTACTTATTAGTTTATTATTTATTATAAATATATAGTTTTGTTGTGAATCCTTGGTGAACATAAACAACTTGCCAATGGCATTTAATTAAGTGTCATGCAGTCGACTATTGCCTTACTATATTTGAGTGAATTGTTCTTCCCGTGGTGTTTCAATTAATTTAAAGCCAACGCTATAATCGGTAAAACGCGTACACAAACGTCATCTACTAAAAATTGAGGGGTTAAAGATGCTTTATCGGTATCGTTTCTGGTTTCCGACTACGATACGGATATTATGTTGTTGTTGTTATTTTTACGTGTTGGTCCAAAAACCAATATTTGCCATTACAGTTTTGCAATTTTATTTTAATTAAGGCAAGACCTTTGTAATGGATTCACATATTTGCAGCTAGAAAGAGATTTTATAAACCCTTTTTTATTTAAATATATGCCATTTTAAGACGATCCACCGCACAACTTTTCTCAGATTTTGCTTTTTTGGTTTTATAAACAAGATTGAAAAATTTCATTTTATTCATATTTAAGGGAGGTAATAAGGTGTAAAATTACTTCCTTTAATTTAATTAAAGCAAATATAGGTAACTTGCTTTTTAAAAAGATTTTTCTACGGTTGAAAAGTAAAAGCATAATATATATCACATTTTAATGAAAAAATCTTGTTTATTTTTTTGATAAAAAATACAAATGTGTATCCTAAATAGTCCATTACACAGGTCTTACCTTAAGTATACTTAACTATATTTGTGAAATTATAACAGTATCAAAATATAGACATCGCATATTTAAAGTGAAGTTACAAATCAGAACCAACGTTGTCATCAATTACCACGTTATTTCCAGCGACGTCCAGCAGGTTGCTGTAAGCAATGCAGTCCTCTGAGTATGCCAAGCGGTATAGAGTGGCCCAACAACCACCATATCCTTTCGTTGCCACCCGAACAACAGTACTTAAACTATTGAATTGGACCTAAACGTTAAATCATATATATTGAACTTTAATCGAACAAAGCAATACAAAAGTAAATAATAATGCTCATAATATATACATGTATAACTAAAATGTTTAAACAGCTTGTGTGAGTGCGGTTAACTCTGTCAAAACAATTTATACAAAGTAAGAGTATAACAGTGCCTTAGAAATAATTTTGGTTAATTTAAACTGAAATGTAAACAACCAGTAACTTACATATGACATAAAATGACAGACAAACTAGACGTTGATAACTTGATTTTTTAGTTTACTATTCGTACCATGTGTTTTAAAGCAGCTGTCCTCCAGAATATATTAAAAAAATCATTAGTTACATTTTTTTCTCAAAATATCTCTTTAAATATGCATGTATATAATAGTTGTTAGAAATATAAAAAAACTAGATATTTTTACTTTTTTGCTTTGAAATCAGACAATTCGCTTCTCTGCCATCGGGATATTCCTACTTTACATAACAGCTACTACGTTAGTAACGCAGTAGATTCTGCAAAGAAAAACGATGTTTTACCACCGATTTGTCAACTGAATAAGGGGTAAGTAATAATAGATTTCTCCACTAACATAACTTGACCAGTATTTACCGTTAATTTTTTATTATTTTTTCATTTTTTATTTTTAAGCATCTGGAGGATAGCTGCTTTAAATTAGCTTTTTAAGGAACATGTAGACCGAACACATAAACATCACCTCGTAGATGACAAACAGTCTGAAACCCTTTTTAGCCAAATTGCAGAAAAAAATAAGTTGTAGTAGTAAGGGTCCAATTAGATATATGTGAAAAAGTTACGTTTATTTAAATCTTTGACATGCACCGAGAATGGACCGCGTCAGGCTCGGGATTGAATAGCGTTGATATTGCTGGTTAAATGATATAAATCATGGTACGAAAGCATCGTTAACATACCTGAAGGTACAGAGAAGGTGGTATGGCATCGACATCAGCTTGGGATGGACACCAGGCAGCGACAGCGCCGAGCCGAGCAAAGTAGGATTTCCAATTGACACTCCATTCGCTTGACGCCGTGAAAGAGCTGTCAGGGACTGGGACTGTGCCGCTCAGGAGAGGTGCATCGGAAGCACAAGTTGGACCTTCAGATAAAGGAAATACAAGGTTTTATTACATACGCAAAAATAGTTCCCTTTATAATTCTGTTGACCGCAACTGATCAATATTTTTCGATATCGGGAGTGTAACGATGCACGTGAAATGATCTGGAGTGTGTAAGCAAAGAAATGAACAACTTTGGTTTTGTTATTGTTTAAAATCAGAAAGTATTTTTAAACCTAAATTCTAATAATTCCCGCATTTCAATGACGTCATAATGTTTTCATCAATTTAAATTTAAATTTCGCATCGCGTTTGACGTTATTTTTATACGACCAGGCTATACAGGTCATTGGCAATGTTATGGAAATCATTTACGTTGCGCAGTTTAGCCAAAACCTCCATATGAACATAAAACAGAAAAGAAAATGGAACACATAATCTCCCCTACTTTGTTTAAAACTTGCCGTTAGGGAGAAAATGAATTTTATTTTTTATAACGTTCTAATGCTTTTCACGGTGACGTTTAAAATTTAAACAACAGTATATAGACGTCTTTGAGACACGATAAGACAAGACTAGTGAATCTTCGCCGTTTCAGAAAAAATCTGGTTCCAAATGCATCAGGCAAACGTCAAACTACTTTTCTGGACATTTGGTTACATCTTGATGACGTCATAAAATATAAATGTATATGTGCCAATATTTTACTGGGTCAACCTGAACGTTGTCTGTCCTTTAAACTCCCAGTTTCTTTTAAATGGACCCGACAAACCAAGTCTAAACGCCATTTTTGACGAGTTGCAGTTATGACGACATCACAAAGTGTAAGTTTATGTTATTAATATACATTATATATAACACCTCATCATATTTTGACTATTGGGTTTGTCAACTTAAATTGCTTTAGTGACTTCTGTGTGATTTCAAACCTTTTCGTAAGTTGTAGCATAATTTATGTTATTATAACAACATTTATTTGTAGGTAACATACCGTCTACATAAAAGAAGACACCATAATCTTCGTCAGCAGTGTCAATGAGAAATTGTGGGATGTCGTTGCTCAGGTAACAGTTGTTCGTAGCTACATTGTACCCCGCAAAGCTGCATCGGTTGTCTTTCTTTTCCTCGAAACACTTCCTAACGCAGTTAATGTCCGAATACGACTGCAGAGTAATATATAATTTGTAGCCACCTGTTTGCCCTTGGTAAACTTAGTTACCGTTGTATGAAAACTTGCATCACACAGGTAAAACGCAAGAAGAAAAACACATGCAGCACTTGCAATAACCTTGGTCCAGACGAACATCATTTAACTTTAGTGTTATACAAAGCCACAGTCGTTTTTCCTCTCTTATAACAGGCTATACGACCTTGCGTTTAATTCTGAGTAATATCATTTAGCGACTTAAAGTCTTTTTGTATTTTCTTCCCTGAAACTACAAAAAATATACAAAGTAAGCCCACTTATTGACACACTTTGCATTCTACCAACAAATACTA
>Ga0224511_10004992_pt1 | contig 10265 bp, 2 predicted proteins | sample SF_May12_sed_USG_2_FD_169988 | JGI IMG/M metagenome (GOLD analysis project Ga0224511, IMG submission 169988) | Sediment microbial communities from San Francisco Bay, California, United States - SF_May12_sed_USGS_8_1 | ecosystem: Environmental > Aquatic > Marine > Sediment | place: USA... | reverse complement strand
ATAAATATTCATCATGCATTTTTGCACTTTTCCTTACAATTTCATAGAATGCAATTAAAATGGAAAAATGCACATATCTTATATCTCTATTGTGTTGCAAAATGTGTGAAATATCATGGTTGCTGATGTAGGTTTTCAAAGGGACATCTCAGTGTGAAAACGATGAGGTTTAAATTTCATTTAAATTTATTGCTTTCTTCCCTCCCCTCAGAAAACCACAGGCAACTGACACTAGAAGATTTGTTTGACAAACTCTCCATTTCCACCACTGGGTCTGAAATGAGCCCCGTGTCAGTCTGGCTCTGTAATCACAGTGTACCCGGGTAATTGGAGGAAGGTACTCCAGTAATTGGAAGAAGATCCGGGTAATTTGGTGGTTGGGAAATACAGCCTAATATAGGATGTGATAATTTGTTCAGTGTCATCTCATTTCTGGGTTATGTTGACCAAGTTTTTGTTTAAATATCCAGGTTTGCTCAAAAGTCCGTTGACTTATCACTTAAAATGTGTGTAACTTATTTTTAGCCTCTCACTTTTAAGTTGCTCTTCTAGTCCTCTTGAACTTCGTGTTTGCGTCTTACAGGGTAGAGGACACTTGGTGTGTTAAACATTGGTGCCAAGTTGGCTGGTGTCTGTTGTCTTGGATTGTCTGCTTGTAGTTTGCTGTTTTAAGCAATAATCTTCATTTATAATTAAAATGTATAAACATTAGTCATCATCCAGACTATATGGTTAAACTTTGAGCTATATACTTTGCATGTCATCGTCCAGTAAGGGAAATTTCAAACCAAATTAGTTAATAGAGTGCACTAATTGGTTGATCAACTTTCAATTCAGACAAATTAATTTGCAATTAAACACTTTGCACTTCCTATACAGTTTCAAAAGGAAAATGAGTAAGCATTAAATTCAACTGAAATGGATAGTTCCACAATTTTTCAAGCTCCTCCCAAAGCGGCATATTTTATTTGATCTTGTGATATAGTTTATCACAAACAAGAAGTATGCTTTCTTTTGTATTTTCTAGGTCAGATTGTCAGCTGACAATACAATCCTAGTCTATTGGATTAAAATTGACCATGTACAGTTATAAATAATCATGATTGACAGTTGTGGAACTGTCCATTCTTTGCTTGACTTGATACCCACTACTTGCACATAAGGTCATTCCTGGGACCAATGATGCTTCTCAGTTTATACTTGTGTCAGGTACACAGTTGATTTAAAGATTCTTTCCCAATTAATTAGGTAACCTTGACATTCAGTTTTGGAGTATCAAAATCCACCTGGGTAATTATGTAACATATAATTTACTAAAGTTTAAAATACTTACCCCATTAGGTAATTACAGGACAGTGTATTGTATATCTTCTGTGACTGCCTATATCTTTTGTAACACCAAGACCCAGGGAAGCCCGGGTGAAGCCCAACTCGGCATTTGCCGTTGGGTGTGTTCGCGGTTGTCACGACATCGGTGAAACCTGGCAAAGATTGATGGTAGTTGTCACCAGATGAGAATCATGGAGCTTGTATTAAGTGTTTATATGGGTCCTCTGATTATTCAGCACGAAAATTGGGCTTTGATACTGATTTTGTTTAATTATTAAAAGTTTGTGCACAGTTGTCTTATTGGTTTTGTTGTATTTTTATAAGTTTGAAGCCTTTGGAAGAACAAAAACAAACTGTGTATGGTGTAAGGTGTTGTTGAAACTTCATCTACAATTTTGAGACTTGCATGTGATGCGGAATTGAAGCAGGGAAATCAGTCTGCCATAACTTGTTTTACAAATAAATGAAATGACTGTTGATATCCATTAACTGTTAGCCCTGTCACTCCAGACTGGTCAGTCAATCTTGAGATGTTCCTAAATACATTTTCATGTTACCAGTCATAAAGTATCTTACGTTTAAACAACTCACAACACAAAACTTGATGGGCAACTTTCAATTAAAAGGACCCTGAAAGGACATTGACTAGTTCACTGACATGAAAAGTTTACATTTTGACAAGAAACTGTCTAATATAACAAAGATAGTGAAAATTAATGGTTGCTGCTGTGAGATTTTATCAAAATAGATGATGATCATGACTTGTACAAATGGCTGATTTAGGAGATAATTATTTTGCTAAATGGCGTGTCATGTGTTGGGTAATACAGTTAAAGGTTTGAACGTTATTGTGCTGCCTGGCATATTAATTTTGTTGTCGAGTGATGTTTAGCAAACAAGAATGGCCCCACATAGACAGGTGACATGGTCTAGGCGTACAGAGATAATTAAACAGCTGTTTGTGAAACTGATGAGCACTGCAATTTTCTTATAATTTACTTGGCAATTTTCTTATAAGTTACACTAGTGTAGTTTGTTTTCTTTTTAAATCATACATTTTGCCTTAAGAATATACGCAAACAGTAATTGCAAAGTTGAAAACACTTGACTTTTTACAAACTACATTAAACAGGTACATACAACAAATTGAAATTTATAACTGCCTCAAATTAATCATTATTTGCATTTAAATATAATCATTATGATGCTGCATTTTCAGATGTAGATACTTTTATCATACACATTGCTGAAGCAACTATATGCCATAAACAAATGTTTAGAAAAAAACAGCTGTTATGAACAAAATGTTGGTTAGGTGATAATATGACTTTAAACAAAATGTCCCTTTAATAAATGTTTAGGTAAAAATAATTATAGTTTAATGGGGATTACATGACCTTGAACAAAATGTTCCCTGATCATGCAAGCACCTGTGTTCTGGACCAGTAAAACACAACATTATACGAGAGCACCTGGAGACAAGGGGGAAGTTACTCATGATGTGTGCAGGGCAGTCGGTGGTGTGCCTAATGGCAGGTCAAGTTTCCCACTGTACTGTAATGGTTTCCCACATGCATGTTTTCTCTACATATCAATGAACATATTAATGCCGTAACATGATTATGGTTTAGATCTGTCTATTCAAACACATGCTAGCAGGTGGTCTTACAATTCCTCATGATATATAATCTTTTAAAATTTATGTTGTTGAAAATTATTATAAAGCCATTGTTAATGCTTAAATCATGTATTACATGTATTTTGTTCATAGAGTATTGTGGCGGTAGTTCCCTAAAAAAAGTTGGGGTGCCATCATGAAATGCTTTTTTGCTTTCAGTAACAACAGCTATTTAAAACCTATAAATGCTATAAAATCACATAATATTCACACGAACAGCATTAAATTATCAATCTGGCCAATATTGGTGCACCAAAGACCCCGCGACTTGTTTACCCCAATCTTGAGCTAGACTTGATAAAGACAAGAGATAAACAGAGTCACCATGATTTTATGCAATGTTTTGATATCATATCATACTATTTCAACATATTGCACATTATTAGTCACTTTTATCGTCTGTTTGCAAGTTTTCGGACCTAATTACAAGTTTGTAAACATTTAGAGTATGTTCAATTCTCATGGTCTAATCTTGTAATAGTGTTGAGTGTATTTGCTCAAGATTGTTACCTCGGTCTGATGTGTAGAATTTTTCATAAAGTGCATAATGACTTGTCTGTAAAAATAGTAAACAAAATTTTCTGCTATCCTAGAAAGGAATCTAAAATAGTTAACCATCCTGTCTAGCAATACTATGAAATCATTTGTATTCATTGGAGATCTAATTTCATGGGTAGGACAATCCACGATGTTTTAAGGTCCCATTGTGGTACCAACCGGTATGCTGCTCATATAGGTCATCTATCCTTCCTTAATTCCTGGATGTTACAGGATCAGGAAAGCCTGGGAGACTGAGGGATGTGGTGGTCCACCCTGACTTATCTTGATTTCAGCATTAAAGGCACTTACCTGCGGTCTGGTCCTGTGACACACACAAAGAGCAAATTTTCGAAAACCTTTTTTTTTCTTGTTGCCAACTTTTTATGGGGTCAACAAAGCCTATCTTGTGGTACCTTAATAATTATGTCCTCTTGTCAATGTGGCAATTCGTTAGAAACTTAAAAATATTAACACAGTTGTGCATTTTTGAACAAAGTTTGTAAGAACAGAGTTAGAACTATGTTGCCATAAATTGAAACTGAGCATCATTACTTATGCTATGAATGTGCTGTGCTCCCTTGTTATTAGAAACACTTAACGAAGTTTCAAACTTCTTTTTTTCTTTAATTTTAAAAGGTTTTTAACTGCCATAAATGTAGAAAAGTCTACATAAATGCACTTTTAAGTAATAAGAACAACAAAACTGGTTTATAAACATTAACGGTCATGACCCCTTTTTAGCGAGAGTCAAAATATTTACTCAGGATGTTTTGTGAAATACAATGCTTAATCCAAAGCAAACAAAGTCTTCCAAACTTAAACAAAATAATCTAATTATTTATGCATTTATCTGAAGAGTATTCAGCTTGTATTTGTTGGTAATCTCGGAAGTAATCTCGCTATCTCGTGTTTGGTGTAATGTAACCTCTCGTGTTTGGTGTAATGTAACCTCTGGTGGCATGGAACAGGGATTTAGTTTCATAAACACACTGTTAGATTTACTTAAAAGTGCAATAGTTTATATCTGTATTTTCTTCCTAGTTTATATATTCTTAATATATAATTTACATACATTTTTTAAGACAGTAGGGTGCATTTATGATGCACATTACTAAAATATAAGTAAATGGCAGTTCTGTAATTTAAAAGCTATACTCACACTTAGTGTAAAAATATATCTTCTTTTTACAATTATAAAAACAACTACATGCGAAGATTAGTGATGCTTTGACTTTTACAACAATTATTCATTAATTGAAATTTGTCATATATCTGCCAAGCTTTAATAAAATTGCAAAAAAAAATGTATTTTCTTTTTACAATTTAATGAAAAAACACCAATTTTAAAAGAAATTAAGTTAGTGAGCATGACTTTCACCACAATCACAATTTCACTATAAATTGAATTTGGTGATATATCTGCCAAACTTAAATAAAATTGCAACAAAACTTCCCTCCTCCCTCCCTTAACTGTTTTCCTCACTCGTATCAATTACCTAAATTATGCAGAATATCATAATTATGTCATAAAAATGATTGAAATATACAAATTAGGTGAACAAAACAGCTCTGTCATGGATTTTAATGGTGCACGGTCCATGAATTCCATCGTAAATAAGTGCATATTGTCAGTTGAGATGATTTCCAACCCAGGCCGATGAATTTAAATACACATTAAAATTCTGTCTGGTTACGTGGACAAATAACTTTTACATTAAAATGAATTCTTGTGGTATGATTTGTGCTTTAAGATATATAAAATTTGTAATAACATATATCAGATACTATTTAAATTGTTGAATATGCAAACAGTAATGAATTTGGAACAATTTTCGCTACATTTTATATCACCTTTGTAATCAGTTGAAAGATGAATTCTTGTGGTATATTTGTGCTTTAAGATATCTATAAAATTTGTAATTATCACGAAAATATATTTATTGTTGAATATGCAAAATGATAAATGAATTTGAAAACATTTGTCAGTACATTTTGGAAACATCTAGATCAGTTGAAAGATTATTCAACTCAAACTTAGTAAAGTAGTTTAATTTTGTACCAGAAATTCAGCACCTCTTGAGGCAGATAATCTGTCCTTGAAAGGAATTATGTCTTATATATGTTATGACGGAAAGGTGGCAATTGTGTCGCATTTTAGCCACTTGTGACCACTTTCCTCACGTAATGTATGATCATAGTTCCCATAAAGCCTGTGGAGAATTTCCAACATTTGTGTTTGCGATTTTAGCTCTACTGTATTGAAGTATGTGAGAGCCACTTAGACCCATAAATGTTTTCATTAATATTTATTCTCAAAATAATAACTGTGTCTCTGTCCATCTCTTAAGGTTTATTTTTTCTTGTTGAATTTTTTCCCAAATAAAAATATAAATCACAGAATTTAAACATTAAACTGCCTATGGATAAAAGATTTATCTAGGCACCACAAGATAGGATTTGATGCTTCAAAGATGATAGTAACAAGAAAATATATAGTAAAACCTGCTTATAAGGAACTCATCATAAAAATCTGATCAGTTCCTTATAAACATATAGTAAACTAGTTCCTTGGTTAAGATTGGGGAATGAAAACCAGTTCCTTATATCCAGAAGTACCTTATAAGCGGCTTCCTGATAAGCTGACTTTACTGTAGGTTTTCGGAAAGATTCTATTTTAGTGTGTTACACGACCAGACCGCAGGGGACTGACTCCCTAGAAAAAGGACAAGAACATACCAAGGCTAGGACAGTCAGCTCATGTTTTACGTGTATAACAGGCCACATATACAAATATTTTAGGAGGGTCCCCTTGAAATGATGGGCAAGTAACAAAGTTATTAGTAAGACGAACATTAATAGCCACAAATCATGATCATAATTGATATTTAATTACAACCGCTGTTTGCGCACTTGAATCCAGCCGCAAATACTTGTCCTCTGAAAAACTGTGGTTACACCGCACTAAGATTTTTGCACTGTGGACAACAAACACTCATTTCATGGCAAGAGCAATGATAATTGTCATAAAAGCGGTATCTTTGTTTTCATAGGGCATGATTTTGTCAAATAAAGAAAGCGTCCTACTGTGTTATACTCATCCTTTTCGATAAGACTTTGATTGAATGTTTGTTTTTGGGGAATAAATTGAATCTTGAGAACAATTGAGGTCTGTATTGCTCTGGCGACCCCTACAAAGGTCATTCAGTTGTGCACTTGGCTCTACATTCTTGCCGACATCTCAGAATGTGAAACATAATAATGATATAAAAAAGCAAAAAAATGAATTGATAATAATCTGTTGCTTGGTCCAGTTATTTTTGCCAAGATAATAAAATAAGTTGAATGACTGTTGAATGACAAAGCAAAATTGTGTCCATAATCATGACAGCTGGTTTTATTGACCATCTTTGTTTTCTATTCTCATCCAAACAATCAGCTTCAACCATCCTCAACTATCCTTACTATGAGGAAATGAAACAATTGTATGTGATAAATTCAAGTTCAATCCCTTGGTTGTTTTTTCTGTTTCTTTGGATTTATATGTAAATGATTGGATGCACTAAGGGTCTCTGTATCTTTTATGCTGTTAATAAGTTTTTCAGAGTGGGTAACCAGTGTTACAGGGTACAACCTATACTTCAAATCTTCATGTTTGAAGAAATTTATCTTCTTGTTGTTGTTGCTGTTCTTTATAATAACTATTTCTAATGCTTTGGTTGGTGTACATCCATGTAATCAGAGCACAGAAGGATTAAAGCTCTTGTGTTATGTCTTACAAACAATACTTGAAAGATCTTGGAGTATTATCCTGTTGTTACCAGCACATGACACAACCTCCACACAGGTTAACACTTGGCCACTGAGAAATACCATGACTTAATGGTCATGTTAACTCTGTAGACAAACAACAAATGCCTGCATGATTATCATACAAAGGTTCTGGATTCTTTTGCCATCTATATCAAGTCAATGTTGGCCAACAATTTACAAACATGGTCACACCATCAACCCCAGGAGAGAAAATGTTTTTTCTTTGCCCTTTTGCAAGGAAAAACAATGTGCCTTTCATCCATGGAATATCTCTCACACTTGCCATTTGGCACAAAGAACACAGTGCAATGTTTTATTGTTGCTGTTGTCCACTGTTGTTTTGAGAAAGTGTTCTGTTGTTGTGCATTTTTCTGAAAAACGCTGAATTGTTTTTCTTTTTTGAATATGAACAATGAATGTTTTCATAGCAGGAACTATTGTTCTACAACAATAGCAGTAGATGTTGTTTTGTTTCTTTGGTCCAGGTAATAATAATATTTTGCTGTAAGTGACATGTTTTTGGTTTTAACAAATGCATAGTTTTCATTGGTATTATTATCTTTTTCATAGTTATTAAACTTGGGCAAATATCTAGACAATGAATAAAAACTATAATTATACCATTATACATTTAATTGTACAAATTTGTGTCACAGCGTTTTTTGCACATTAGAATGAAATGTAATAATGACGTCAGCTATGACATTATAGATGTGTTGAAAGAACAAATGTATAGTAATGATAATTACCCACAAATATTTATGCTAAAGTAAACAAAAATGTTATAAGTGTTCTTTAATTGGGCACCTGTCAGGCAGCATGTAGCTGACATGAGCACAGCCAGACATAGGTGGGGAAAGCTGTGTCCAGGTTGTGTCGTGACCTCCAAGTTGTAGAGGTCACCTGGCCAGAAGATAGTTGTGACATAATATACCCATGTCCACTTCACAGTCCGACTTGTTTATGTATGTCATAACTATGTCAGAATCTATTAGGACCTGTTTAAAGTGAAACAAATGAGTTTTTGCGACTGTGAGTTATGTGCGGGTCATGACCCAGGTGATGTACATGTTGTCACTGAGATGAGATAGATGGTGAATACCATGCCTAGATGCACATTAGCGATTTGTCTTGGTAATGTTTACCCCACTGCTCCCTGGGATCATGAAACATTGTGCAATTAAGTATTGTTATGATGGTCGGGCACATTATAACATAATATAGGGCCAGGGTGTTTGTAGCCAGACAGGATACAACAAGCCATCAACATTTGTCATCATGGATAAAGTAGACCAAAACAGTGTTTATTGTCTGTTTGTCCATTTTCTAGACTGTTTTCACATTCCTTGTGGGGCTGCCTTATTAGATTTATTTGCATTTAATGTATGAATGGACATCCACGTTCTGTTTTGTTAATTACTACATAGAAACCTTATTTATGTGGTAGATTCCAAATAAAACACTTTTAAGCAAAGTCCATCCTGTTTTCAATTAACAGAAACCGTAGGATGGGATTTTATCAGACCTGCAAATTGAATTATCAGGTTAACCTTGGTTGCATAACAACCTGAAAATTAAAACAAGCTGTATATTGGCATCTTTCCTGTCATTGGTAGCTACGGGTAACAATTCCCTCAATAAACACCTTCCTGACATGCAGTTCTGACCAGCACCATCACCATAGTAACATGACATGTAGGCCAGGCACTGCCATGTGAAACAGTGGTCTGTATACTGTGGTGGCATTTCTGTGTGACAGTGGTTGTCATGGTGACACCACATGTCATGTTACCGTGGTGATTTGGGTGGTCAGTACATGCCAGACAGAACTGAACATATCTGTATAACAACATGTCAACAATTTTTTAAATATATAATATATGGAATGTTTAAATCTTCATCTTAGTCAATTTATTCTGGATTACACTATCTTTGAACACCATGATTTTGAACAGAATCACGCCATAGTTTTACAATAAGTTATTAAAAGATTGAAATTCTTGCCATGGTAAAATAATAAGATGTTGAAAGATTGGAATTCCTGCTATGGTATAACAATAAGTTAATGAAAGATTTAAATGAAATGACCTAGATGTGATTACATGGTTGGAGGGGAGGACATGAGTTATCATCCCTGTAGATGGTGTGAGGGGATGTTGTGGCGGGGAGTTTGCCCATGTTTGTACCAGGGGGAACTTGTTCTCACAAACTGTTACGCCACGGTCGGACAGAATACTCACATGTATGACATGCTGTTTCTGGGACACTGGACTGACTTAACCTGCACCTTGATGTTTTTAGAAGATAAAGAAAAAACACAATTTTAAAATTAGGTCACCTTTTGATGATTGCAATGCAGCAGTATGTTTAAAGATAAATTTCTGTGTTGCATAAAAACATTTACACAAAACAGCATTTTTTATGTATTTAGCAATGGACATAGAACTTTGTCATTAGAAGTGTTGTTCAAATATTTGAGTAAGGTTGTAAACAATGTATTTGTCTACATAGGTAGAAGCTCAGTGGCCCAAACATTTGTGTGGTCATTTAGTGTGCACCAAGAACCCCTAACTTTAAGGTGGGGCCATCACTTGAATAGGGAGTTGTACCTTTACTGCAACATTGGTCTAACCTTATTGCCCATAAACACCAGTAAGGGCAGTTTTGTATGTAATTTGAGCTGTGTTAAAATGCACTATGTATGTAATTTGAGCTGTGTTATATAATGCACTAAGTCTGCAGCTGATAACAGAGACAATGAAAGATACAGGGAGATAGAGGTGCTGATATGAGATAACAGCACCTATAAGCCTCCCACCAGATTGCTATACCGGGAGCCAGACAATTGGTCCCATGGACATTTGATCCCATGCCATTTTTGACAGACTGGACATTTGGTCCCATCTAG
>Ga0224511_10004991_pt1 | contig 10265 bp, 8 predicted proteins | sample SF_May12_sed_USG_2_FD_169988 | JGI IMG/M metagenome (GOLD analysis project Ga0224511, IMG submission 169988) | Sediment microbial communities from San Francisco Bay, California, United States - SF_May12_sed_USGS_8_1 | ecosystem: Environmental > Aquatic > Marine > Sediment | place: USA... | reverse complement strand
GATTAACTACCTTATTCAAATGTACAATCTTGCTTTGTCTTTTTCATATTATGCAATTATAAGATTGTAAATACTTTGTGTTGAAATTGTGTAAATAATCATTGTATGATCTCTAGGCAATTGCGTTCTAGGACCCATATGTAGAAACATTTAAGTGTACCAGTATAGTAGATATACGTAGAGCTGAAAATGATCTAAATAGCCTGTACATACTTTTTTCTTCCTCTTTCTTTTCTTCTTTTTCTGTCATATATTTATAATGGTTATGTTATTTACTTAATATTTATAAATATGTTTGCTGTATAATTTATTATATATATTTGTAAATATGCCACATGGGTCAATGACCTTCTGGTTTTATGAATAAAACTTCAAACTTCAAACTATATGTCTAAATGATAATACTTTAGTTTGGCTGGTTCGTATGTGGGGTTGTTGGTTAAATGGCTGGTTAGTTAGTTTGGTGAGTAGCTGGTTGGTTGACATAATTAATGTCGCCTTTAAGCACGAATTATGGTAAATTCACGAGGTCAGTCCACTGTCCAGCGTTTCTGGGTTTACTAAAATCTTCGCACGTGACTGACTGCTTTCTTAATGAGCCAACTATGAGGGACAATTGTACCAGACTAAACGCAATGGATAGCATCAATCATCGCTAAGAAAGTTAGCCACTTCCGGTTTGGCCTCGATCTCCTTATACGAGTCTACGCGTTCACATTTATTTCACTCAAATTCATTTCAACTGTGTCAAGATTGATGTTCAGGTTGAATCAATTGTAGTGTAATTTTCTTCATCCTTTCTATGCATGGGAAGTAACTCATGCTTAGCTGAGAGACACATCGACATAGTTACCTCGAATGTAAACAGAAATGTCCTTTAATACATACTCGGTAGACCGAGCGATTATGCAAAATAAGTCAACATATTTTCGCAGTCATTTCCTAGTTGTTGCGGTTGAAGGCAAAGCTTTATTTTGTATGTTACAGGATTTTGTTGTAAATGGTACCGAAGGGGTCAGTAATGTAAACAAACGTAAATGACAGTTTCAGAGAAATAACTCGAAATAAAGCAACATAAAACAAATGTATTGTTGTCTTGAAGCTGAACCTTAAAGCAGCTGACCTCCAGAATATACTAAAATCATTTCTTTCAAATATTTCAAAATATCTATAATAGTTGTTAGAAATAAAAAAAACCTACATATTTTCACCATTTTTTTGCTTTGAAAACAGACAATTTGCTTTTCTGCCATCGGGATATTCCTACAATATATAATGCAAAGAAAAACGATGTTTTAACAACGATTTTTCAACTGAATTAAGGGGTCAGTAATAATAGATTTCTCCACTGAACATTACTTGACCAGTATTTACCGATATTTATTCTCCATTTTTTATTTTTTGAGCATCTGGAGGACAGCCGCTTTAAAACTGTTGTAGACAGGGATGCCTAGTGCACAGCAGTGAAGCGCATTGGTGGTTACTTTCCATGGAGTTCGAATCTCTTGGTTAGAAATGTTCGAAATGTAGTTCTAAAGTCCTAAAACCCAAAACACATTAATAAGTTTTACATTTTATTTTACATGACTTCGGATTTTAACTATGTACGGTTTATAAACATGTATTTTACATCTAAAATCATCTTCAAACATAGCAATGTAAGAAGGAACTTTCAAATGATTTAAAATTACGGCTTCATATACCCTTAGTATTAGAACTTCGGTTAGCGGAATGGAACTTATTCTAGATTGGTAAATATTTTTACTGCATCCCCTTGTATTGCTAAAGGTTTGTTTTCCTTTTTATTGCACTTTTACGCTTTTTTGGCCTTTTTAATCGCCAAAACAAACTGTCTACATTTTCTTAGTGTAATGTTTTATTTCCGATCTGGCGATCTGTCGATCATAAGCTTAAAGTGCATTAAAGATGTTAAACAGAAAATATTAATATTCCATTATACTGAAAAGATGTTAATTGAACATTGTATATAACCTAGTTTTAATGTTGACATGATTTAGACAATCTTAATATAGATTCTCGTTCAATGGTACATGTACTTATTCTCATTAACATATCCAAATAAAATTTACATTTTGTAAATTGTGCTTTAGTAACCCGACATGTTTTAGCTGAATAGTTTGCCATGCTAGCTGGATTTGAGTGGATATCTGCAATTCCAGGAGTCGTGAGTTCAATCTTCTACCCAGTCACATAGTATTTTTGGTAATACTATGTTGTTAAACAGCTTTGTTAATTCAATTCTGGTTGGGTAGGTGCAGCCGTATTAAAGTTATGGTATCTGTGTTTCTTAAAACATCAAACCCGTTTGAAAACTGCTACTAATTTTATATTGACAATGTTATATAAAAGGTGTTTACTCAGTTGACAATAAACCATAGACGCTTAGCAGAGGCAATATCGCAATTGGCAACACTGTCTATTTTATGTTCGCTGTAGCTGAAATGTGGTCAATATTACTGCAGTGTGAGTTCAATAATTTCAATTAAAAAGAGATATATTTTTTCTATAAATGTGTGAATATATGTAGCATTCAAGTTTGGAGTTCTAAATGGAGAAGAGCAATTGCAAGTAACGTACACGAAGCAAATAAGACAAACAACTCTGAGAGCCAGTCACTTGTATATATATGAGGGGTTAGCAAGGCGGTATAGTTTTTCACCGGGATTTTACTTGTGAATGTGTCAGTAGCAACTATAAATATGTACATTATGATATGTTGCGTTCAGTATAAACGGAATACCTCAAACATTGTAAGGGAGTCAACACGTTGCACAAAAAGTTACCGGAGAGACGGTCGGGCCGCAGGGTCATCAATAGCCATAAGTGAAATTTCTTCAACTGTTGACACAGCACCTTCTCCGAATGCCATAAAAAGCACGTCGCGCTCAAGCGTGGACATTCGTCATTCATTCAGATTTCCCCCAAAGATTTCCCGTCAAGACATTGGTATGGGGAACACTTACTTTAATGTTTTATGTGACAAACTTCGCGCCTTTTCCCTAGATATTATTATAGGCACAAGGATACATACAAACCGTGGAAATAAACTTTGGTAGTTTCGCTATATAATTAATTAATTGGGATATAATTAACAGTATTTCAATCCATTTAGAAATGTGTGTTTATACATTATTTATTTAAGAAAATGCTATTTTGCTACAGGTCTGACGGCTATAGTGCAGACATTGACATTTCTTAGCGCTATTCGACAGCAAGCTTTATTTACAACCCGAATGGAAGTCGACTATCAGCAGTGGTCAACCACACACACGAAAACTGATGATATGTTCACATCAGCGCGTGGACCGATTGGAAATGCTTGTGAGGTCTCTCAAAATATGGTTTTATATAGTTTGCTATATATTTTGAATACAGTGATTTGGTTGTGTATTACATTGTATCTAAGATACATCTTATAGGTAACACGCAGAAGGCTGGCAGACAAATTAAGCAGAAAACATGAGAACATGACCAGATCTTAGGATATCGTGAATATGCATCGGTTACAAATTAAAATTGTATTCTAAACAGAGGTCGCTACAGATAAGTACCCAATATGTCAACGATTTTTCAAACAAATTATGTTTTGTAGTACTTAGTACAATTTATTTGTTGTATGTTTTTATGCTACGTTGTAGATAAATTAGGTATATATTTGTTGTATACTACATATATAAGATAGTTATACTGTCACGTAATAAACTGTGCGTTTCTTATCGGTATTTTCGGTACAAATATTTTACACACATACGGTGTATGTAATAGTTATTATTGTTATATATTTTGTAAACTAATGAATTGCATATATGTGGTTTTTGTTGTTATGTTATAAAGATACATCATAGAAAAATGTTTTATTTTTAAAAGCGTGTTTCTGCGATAATTTTGTTATATGTTTTTACAATGAACATATTTTATATGGTAATATGAATGTTCACGAAATAAAGCGTCCGTTTTAAGGAGGGAAGGGAAGGATGTTTCATTAACATTTATTTATTTCTAAACTAGGCCCTTCTGCTACGGACCTGTTTTAATTTTCACAGTCAGAATACATTTGTGCTTAGGATTGTCTTTTTTCTTCATTCCCCTTAGCTTAAAACTGGTTTAAACCCTCACTGGAAGTCATTGACCGTACCAAGACGGTAACTCAACATTTTTTGATAAATCATTTTAATAAAAGAAAAATATGAATAAAAATAAAAAAAACATTCAAAGACACACAACCACAAAAAATTCTTAATGTCTGTTACGTCTTGTTGTTCTGAGTTTTTCGTGCTGTTTGGTGTTTGTTTTTGTACGGGCCATTTTGTGATGGTGCCATGTTACTTGACCTGTCTATATTGTTTGCAACACTTTTTCTTTGAACATCTCTTCAATGTAAAAGCAAAATGTTTATGATATTATGTTCTATGTGTATTGCTTTTAGTTCAAATATGGCACCTATCAGCTTAAATCCCGTTAACGATGTTCACCAAAGGACGAAGAAAATATTATTATTCAATAATGTTGATAAGATATTAATTGTATAGTGTATATAATCTAGGTTTAATGTTGACATGATTAAAAAATTATTTAAATGATTTTTCTTTTGTTGTATCATTTTTGATCAACATATCCACATCAAATTTACATTTTATATATTATGTTTTAACAACCCGTGATGCTTTTGCATAATGGTCTGGTATGATAGCTGGATATGAGTGGTGGTCTGCAATTCCAGGGGTCGTGATCTTCAGCCTAGTTCAGAGCCTTTGTGTTAAGTTAGCCTCGTAAGCGGTTTATATTTCGGTTATACGAAATCTTCCTCTGCTTCCAGCAGAACAATTGTTAATGTTTATGCACATGGTATTTGTTACCAATAGGTTAATAAGCGAAACATGTAAGCAAGCTAACAGTCCTCCATGTTATAAAGTCATCAGTTCTAGCAACTGTTAAATATAATATATAATAATACCACCTTTATCGCAGGATGGTCATTATGTTAATAACACACGGTGTTACTACATTCGCGATAATGCATTTATCAATATATTTTTTCCGACTACAACAAGTACGTGTACACTTAATTGAAACTGATTGCTTCATAACATTATTCAGACGTGTTTTTAAAAGTGGTGTTATCAACGAATCATTGCTACCTGTGCTATTATACAGCTATGCTATTTTTTTCCGGTGGGCTAAGTTCAGTGTTTTGAAGTTATGTTATCTGTGTTTCCTGGAACATCTCTCCTCACTTGAAAACTGTTACTCATAATCTGATATGAAGGTGGTATAAAAGGTGCGTGCTCACTTGACGATAAACCTTAGACACATAGCGGAGGAAATTGCACAACAATTGGCAACACTGTATTTTTTATGTTCGCAGTAGCTGAAATGTCAATGTTACCGTAGTAAAGTTTCGTTTTTTGTCAGTAAAAAAGAAATATAATTTGTTTTACAAATGTGTAAAAATCTGTAGCATTCAAGTTTGTAGTTCCAAATGGAGGAGAGCACGGAACAGCTGGCGTCCCGCTTTGCGGACGCTATACTGCCGTTTACGGTGTGCCTGGGCGTGTTCATGATCCTCGGACTACTAGGAAATATTGTTGTTCTATGTGTGTATTTACCAAGGCCTCGAAACGAAAACGAAAGAAACAACTTTCGCATTTTTGTGATAAACTTTGCAATCGTGGACCTGTTTGTTTGTGCAATATTGTTTCCTACAGATATGTTCAGACAAAGTAGAGAATTTAATTTTCACAGTGAAGGATTGTGTATGACTAAGAATTACATAAATAACTATGGGGCTGTGGCGTGTGCGTTATCTCTGATGATTATTTCAATAGACAGGACAAGAAAGGTGTTGCATCCGATGAAGATTCAAATGAGCAAGTCTTTGGCAGTCAAGTTATGCGTCGGTCTGTCAGTTTTCTCACTGATAGTCAATGTTCCTATTGCAATTACCAGTGGCGTACGAGAAGCAAATAAGACAAACATCTTCGGGAACCAAACACTTGTATATATGTGTGGGGTTCAAAAGGGATATGAAGGCGGTATTGTTTTGTTAATAACAAGGCTTTTTCATTCGTTTTTACTTGCAACTGTGTCAATATCTACTATAATTATGTACGTTACGATATGTTGCGTACAATATAAACGAAATAAATCAAGCATTGTAAGGGAGTCGACACAGTATTCAAATGGAAACCGTATTGACAGTAAAACCGCAAGGGCAGCAAAGAGGGCAGCACAAAATCATGGTTCCCAAAGTGACAACGCCGAAACTCGAAGTTCGAGAGCCATCAGTGAGATTTCTTCAAGTGTTGACACTACATCTTCTCCAAGCGCCATGACTTTCACGTCGCGTGTGACCTTAGAAACTCGTCATTCAGGATATTTTCCCCAAAGGTTTCCGGTTAAGACCATGGTCTGGGGTACCCTAACTTTTATTTTTATCGTAACAAACTGTGTTTCTATTGCATTGGCGTTTTATATGAGTCGCAAAGGTGAATTCAAGCCGCCGAAATATGCATTGGTAACTGCGCTACGGGAGTTATATTACATCAACAGTATTGTTAATCCGTTTATCTACTTTTTGCTAAATGCGCAGTTTAGACAGTCATGTGCCTCTTTATTTAAAAGAATGCTTTTTTGCAAGACGTCTGACGGCCAGAGTTCTGAAAATGACATTTCTAAGCGCTATTCGACAGCAAGCGCTATTTACAAACCCAATGGAAGTCGACTATCAGCGTGAGAACCGATTGGAAATGTTTCTGTGAAATGTAGTTGCTTTATATTTAAAACATTGATTTAGTTGTGAATATAAAATCCATCCTGAAACACGCCTGTGATCCTTAAATTGTTGTTTTGTCTTGTTTTCTTCAATAAATTATGTGTATATATATTTACGGGCTGGCAGAAAACTTGCGCATTAAACATGACCAGAACAGCTTTAGAAAACACCTTTATATGCATGCAATACAAAATTGACGTTTTATTCTCAACAGAAGTCGCTACAAAAACGTACCTAGTATTTAAACGTTTATTCAAACAAAAAATTTTTAGCAGCTTTCATATATTTTACCATTGGTTATATTTACGCTATGTTGTAGATGTGGAACGCATGTATTAGTTGTATGTATCTATTTATCACATAAATATGTTTCTATAACGTAACAAACGTTGCGTTTCGTGTATTATTTTCGGTATAGATATTCTACACACGTATCTTACATGTACGGACACACTGCTTTTAATATTGTTATATGTATTGTAATGGTGCATTGTATATTTGTGTTTATTTGCTGTTGTTAATGTAAATCTAAAGGCTACATAAATATGTCATTGAAAAAGTGGATTTCTGCTATTTTTAATGGTTTTATTTTCCAAACTTTACGTAAGTTTGGGGGGGGGGGTGTAATAAATATTCTCGAAAAAAGCGACCATTTTTGGAATTATTGAGCACAAATCTTAAAACAATAATCAATCACACAACTTGCAATATCTAAAGTATACTAAATAAATTAACATTGCAAAAGAAATTGCAAAATCGTGTGACAAATAATGTGTTTTGGACAAAAAAGTAAAAACACAACAACAACAAAACAAAACATAATTAAAACCCTTCACGAAGCCGTGAACTGAACACGAAACGGGTCGCACCCAGAGCTGATGCGTTACCTATGCGCCACCGATCCAACTGAGAAATACGATTGTAGTAAAGCTATTTAACTGTTTCGACGCAATGGGTCGAAACGTACATAAACAAGTTGTTGTAAAGATAAAAATGAAATAAAGATATAACATATTTTTTCACTAGCCCAGTCATAAAATGTTTTATATTTTGGCGCGCAAAGCAATTGGCAATATCGGAGACTTACGGAAATAATACGCGCATGCGCGTTACGCATCGATTTAAAATTTGAAATGGTTTATCACCCAGAATGCACCAACCGTCTAATAATAGGTATAACCCGAAGCTTACGAGTCACACCGATTGCTTGCGCACTTGAGGCGCCAAAACGGCATCGTAAAAACGCGGCTTTTATATCCATCTGCTTCGTTCTTATTCGTCAATTCGTAGTTATAAACAATAATGATTTGCTAAAAACACTGTTGATTTTCAACTTTTAAGCACACATTTCTTGTAAAAACGATTGGAATAATTTCTTATTGCTGAATACTAATGGGCCTTTAAATATGGTTAAAATGTAAGATGTTAACAGTTCTGACATAAACGATACAGGTACAGCATCTTTAAAGTATTCACATTTTATATTGTTTACCACATAAATGTGATTTTCAAATACAGATAGCAACTGCACATCTACAGGATAAATCGATGTATACAATCATCGCTGTGCGTGGCATTTAATAAGTCATACGAAGGTTTTAATAAATTACATTATCATCTCTTATTACATAGGCGTAGCTAACGGGGCGGAAGGGGAGGCGGCCGCCCCCAAATAGTTCGGCTGTTCATCGTCATATCGAAATGCTGAAAAATTCGCCGCCCCAAAGACTCTTTTATTGCACTGCCTTTGAACCGTCTGCTCCAACTCTTTCTCAACCGAGGTTTCAATCTCCACTGCTAGGTGCCATAAACAAGCCATTCCTTTTAAAAGGAAATGTTATTAACTGCTCTACGTTGTAATTACCCAACTAGTCGGTGTTTTGATTACAACGATGTTTACGCGCCCATGGAGCGCCCAACACACATGACAAACCAGGGAAGAACCAGTACATATCCCTAGCTAGTCAAGTGTAACATGTCAATTTTATAATAATAAAAAAAACATCATGTAGTCCGATAATTGGTCGGTAATACTTCGATGGACCAGGATGTCTTCCTTATTTTAATAAAAAGTGAATCAAGTGATACGTTTTCTTAGAAGCTATTAAAACAATAAAAATTTAAGTCCGTTTTATTAAGTGACATCGAACTGAGCGATAGAGAATCTCTTAAAGAAACAACGAAACGTGAAAATACACTGGAAGAGTTATTTAAAGTATGTCCCGTCATTGTCAAAACATGTTGCATCCGATAGATTTGAAGTATTCACTTCGGTTTCAAGTGCATGGCAATTGAACTACAATACATCAGGGATTTACACCAATCCTTCATTGCAGACAAAAATGGGAGATGAAACCTTCTAATTTCTAAACAACACACGCAATGGCCAATCTGTTGTGTGTACTTTTTTATTGAACTTTATTCACAACATTTTAATGGGTATGTAATTTCAAAAATGTTATCCATTATTGTTTTACGTGTGTAAAACATGTAGGCCTGTATCCGTCGTGACCAAAATAAGCGTCTATTTACCGCCCCAATGTCAGAATGTTATCTACGCCCCTGTATTATAGGTGTCATAATGTGTTGAATGATTATTGCATGATTGTATAAACTGTAATGAAACTCCACCGTAAACATTAATTCACTGCGGATAAATATTTTAGGCATTATCAAAAACAATATTTATTTCACCAAAAATGTAAATTTGCTGAAAAAAAGCAATTTTAAAACACATTTTACAAATAAGTAATTTATATATTAATATCAGTTATATATAATTATATACTTTGAAAATTAGCAGATCGATCATAAACAATTTAGCCAAAAACTGACCAATGAACAGCATGCCCAAAATGTGGCATCTTGGTAGTCTTGGACTGTCGGGAAATACTAGTCCGTTTCAGGAATGAACGGTTTGTATCGAAGTACTAAAATAATAAAACAATACAGTACCCAAACTCAGCACAGACAATGGAGGCAGACACGTGACTGTCATAAATGAAGAAATTTTTACTAGTTTTCAATTATTGTAAAATGAAGTATTATCGAAAGAAAGAATGGTTGTGCACCAAGAAACTACCGACTCGAAATGTAGGGCGCCATAAAAAATGGTCCACAAGAACAAAATAGCGGGCGCAACGAGAAACACGGGGAATTGCCAGAAAAACCTATACAAGCGCTACTATTTAATATTAAACACGAGCTATTTTTAAACAAGTAAAAAGGTTTCCCGCGGAACATATTTTAATGTTTTAATTTAAATGAACTAATAAACGAATTGAATTGAATCGAACTAAACGTAGGCATAATTAAAGGTGTCCGAGAGTTATGCTCTGTTCGATGCAAGGCATATCATCCCCAGGCCCGGTTGGACATAAGTTTATCATAAACAACAAACATTATGCAACAACGTGACAAACAACGAGACAAAAGAAAGCGTCCACTTTCGACAATTCACATCAAGGGAGGT
>Ga0224511_10004990_pt1 | contig 10265 bp, 6 predicted proteins | sample SF_May12_sed_USG_2_FD_169988 | JGI IMG/M metagenome (GOLD analysis project Ga0224511, IMG submission 169988) | Sediment microbial communities from San Francisco Bay, California, United States - SF_May12_sed_USGS_8_1 | ecosystem: Environmental > Aquatic > Marine > Sediment | place: USA... | reverse complement strand
AAGCGAGTTTAGAATACATCAACATAAGAATGAAGAACACTAATGTGGTAGTAGCAAGATAACCTTATAAAGTCGTTCAATTAGTCTGACAAAGAGGGAAAATAATAGAGCAGCCTCGGTTGTATTTAAGCCTTCCAGTTTAATGACATACGGCCGGTACATAACTTTACAAAACAGCATAACTTTTAAACACGTGAACACGGCGTTACTCACATTTAACATGAACTTGTTTATATGAATAATTTTGTTTGTCGCCTTGTTAGGTGAACGACTTTTAACACCAGACAATACAAGCTGTTTGGCAGTGTTTTATGTTGCGTTGTTAAATGCAAATAAATTAATTGAACGCAACTATATTTTTAGTCTGCAAAAACACACGACAGGAAGAAGAAATAATTGCTGAGTTTTACACAGCGTGTAAAACCTTTTGCCAATTAAAAGGAACATTGTAGTCTGATTTGTTTTCTGCCTTTCAGACAGTTTTGTCGAGCTCGTTTCCTGTCACGTGCTTTGCTTCTTAAAATGTCTTTTCTGATCATGGCATCTATAAATTTGCCGTCTCAATGCGTAATGAGTTTTTGCGCGCTCACTTCGCTCGCGCTTTTTGGGGCCAATAGTTGTTTAAGCATTTGGAAAAAAAAATCAGATATTGTGTTTTCTTTAAACGTTGTTTTCTGACTGTATTGGTGGTACAAAACTTTCAAACGAAAACAACACGTCAAGTGACTGATCTGTAAATTTAAGGGAAACAATTCTTACATTTTTGTGCATTAATCCATATTATAATGTGTAAGTGATTTTACTGTTTTCCGCCGAAAGCATATTTTCATTATGTAATGATCTGAAATCGGCAGAAACTTGTTCGGAATTAAAAGGTATTTTATTTCGAAATGAAATCTGTTCTCCACTCACTGTCACCAATGGCAGTGCGACCTTCAACTCGTTTCTTTCCAAAGAAAATCTACATGAAAGTTAAATTTATTAGACAACTAGCTTGCATTATTGAGAACGTTGGTTTCCTGCGTGTGTTTTTGTTCTGAAATGTAGACATTTAGATACTACTGCCATGTCAACATTTATCTACGTGTATACTGAGTATTGTAGGCATATTTTCGTAGACTATTTAGTACCAAAAGTGCCTGCATCCATCGTATTTTTATCAATTAATTATTTTTACAGTCCGAATTTAACTTAAGTATTGATTTTTTTTTAAACATAAGGAAACATAGAACAATTCCTCAAATAATTGAAGATAAACATGAGAATGTTTACTTTAAATTGTGAGATATTTTTGCGCCGTTTTATCCCCCATAAACTAATCCGCGAATGCGCTAAAAAGCCGGATGCCAAACATATGGATTAGAAGGCAGATTTTGAAAACCGGTGCCCGGTAGAATGACCAAACACTTTCAGCTGCATCCCTTGGCAAAAGTAGTCCGCTGCAGTGCACCGAGTACATGTGTACCTGTGTGTACCTGTGATACCTTAAGTCGGCCGTTTGAATACGACCGATATAATTATCTGAATATTGATATATGTATTTGACTGTCACGCGATCTATAACGACAATTAGTGATGTGACGACTCGTAACGTCATAAATTATACTTGTCTACAGAAGCACATGCAATGCTTAGTTCAATCGTATAATGACAAACCTCTATCAAATGCTTTCAATTTTCAAACATACAATTGCAACAGGTACCATAACATTACAATATATTCCTACAACAACTTATTTAAATATATCAAATGCCTTTAACTGACGTTGACGCCGTGCGCCCTAGTAGCATTACCATTGTTTATTAACGGACAATAATATATAGATGAATAAATTGCGTTACCCATTTAAGTTAAATCGAAAACAAGTTCATTATTTGATATGAAAATATATATCTTATTATATATAATAAATCAGTCAATTTTGTCCCATTAAGCAATGCCAGAAGGGTTTACTTTTGATCAACACTAGGACACATTTCTAAGTTGAATGACATCAAGAGTGATGTACAGTCCACTCCTTGACGAGACAAACATTGACGTTTAGATTTCTAAATTATTATTAATCATATAAAATATCTCGATTGACGACACTGTTGCGTGTGTAACTGTCATACAAAGTATCAAATGTATCTTTAAGAAGCAAATTGTACTTTCACGAACTCTTTTGTGTTAGCAAAATTACGTCAGGACAGAAATATAATACTTCATCCTGTGCAACATGATAGTTTGCGGTAATCTTGAAGCTCAAAGTGTGGACAATATTTTGCGTTTAGCACATTTTCTCATAAAATCCGCGTTAATTTATGGTGCATATATATTATTTGAACGTAACCATTTCTTAATGGGCTGGATTACATGGCGTACATCTTGTTTGTGGGCTTTGTATTAATCATGTTTATTACTAAAATAAGTGCAACGATGACTGTTTGATACATTCGTGCATTTTTGCAATAAATAAAATGATTGTAACTATTTCGTTATGAAATTTTGCAATTTTATTTATTTACCTGATATTTATACGCTGTTAAAATTTCAATGTACGAAAATTAAAATATGTAAAATTTAATGGCAATTAATTTTCAACTACAACTTACTGTATAATCATGTCGAGGTTTAAAAATGAGTGTGTCCACTGGCTTAATGTGTTGTGTGAATAACGATGTACAATAAGTGTGCATGCCTTTGTCTACAAAAGAACAAAGTCACAAATGGTATGGTTTGTATTGTTTTGTTACTCAATTATATTATCTTGTAAAAATAAAACAGTAAAATCATAGCAATAAGCAAGCCAATACACCCTTATACTTGGGTAAGAAGAATGTTGGAATCTAAGTAGGCAGACGTAAGTCACATCTGCTGATTTACCTGCAGCGTACGTTTTTGTAACACTGAGTCATGTACACGCACTACATCATTGTCTAGTTATATATTCTGGTCCTCAGAAATCATGAAGTGTACATGTACGAATTGTTTTATGCAGCTTAACAAGAATAGTAATCTTAGTCAAAAGTTTCAGTGAATACAATGTACGAAATCTTTCTTTAACAGTGTGGTAAAATGCTGTTCCAGCTTCAATAAAACCGAGACTGCTGTTTTCTCGTGCATGCTTTGCTTCCTGGGGGCTTTCCCTTTCATCAGTTTTATTTAACTTACTACAGCTGTTGTTTAGTGCATGTGTGGAGGATGTAAAAAGTCGCCCCGTACTACATTATTGCGTAGTTATATTTTTCTGGTCCTCATGGATCATGTATGTTGTTTACCTTTGAAAATGGAGTTCCGCTCATGCGATAGGGGGCGTCAGTGGTGTGGCATCATTCATTACTACTGATGAACAGATTCAATAAAACCGAGGCTACTGTTTTCTCGTGCTCTTGTAAAGCATCAGTGATGTTCGACAACAAAATTTGAACTTCTCAATATTGTTGTCATGTGTTATTGTACTCATTTCATTGTTATATGTAATTTGATTACCCATATGTAGGTGCATTCTGAACAACCATCATGGTAACAGAAAAAACACATAATTCAATTGAGTTGTTACACTACTTAACTCAAGTGAATTGAAGATGGAGAAGTAGTGACCTGGACACTGTTAATCAGAAATGAAAGTTTCATGATGAGCTTTCAAACCATATTATCTTCGTCTATATTTAGTAGACATTATTATTTCAAAAATGCAGCACAAAACTGCGTCACAAGTCGTCATGTTTGTCCTATTCATATCAAATTTTCAGCGTTAACAAATATAATCAGTGCTCATGTCAATTTTGTCTAAAACCTGCCACCGTTTTTGTTTAATTTAAGCAAACGAAGTCGACATCTGTTGTATTATATTTCCCAGTAACTCATGTTGACAAACTAAATGACAAGAACATGAAAATGTGGGGGTTATCCATCTTGTGTATTTTTTCTCTATAATGACCGTAATGTAAAACGCAGAAATGCTGCCTAATTGCTATAATCCCGACATTGGTGAGTCTTATGAGTTTCCTTGCAGTTTGTACATTTACTGTCTTTTGCCACTAAGCATGTATTGAATTGCAATCAAATTATAGACCAGATAGGCAAGGGTTAAGAGGTGTATTTAGTTGGCACACTTATCAAACGAAAAATTAGGAAATATTAAATGTTTATTTACATTGTGTACTAGATGAATTCGTTTCATGACAAACCTTTCAACCATTCACTCAAACGTGCCACAATAAGAAATTGTTTTAATGTGTTCTAATGAAATAAAATTGTAGCGTCAACAGTAATCAGTGTTCATGTCATTTCTATTAACTTTGCATCAATAAGGGATTATCTTATCCTTATTATGTTGAACTGTATTTTGCGAAAACATATTCAGTTCATTTCCCCCAGAAATCAGTGTCGACAGTCCTATGCCAAGACAAGTACTTGTATATGGGTGACATCCGTTTATAACCTGTCATCAGTGAGTTTGATACATTATTTTCCTCTCTATTTTTACAGTAATTTGCAAGAAAAAAGATGAGACTGTATTGCTATATCCGGGGTGTTCTCGTTTCTCCTTGCTTTTCTCCTTGCTTTTCTTCTTGAGCACTTTCCTTTTTTAGATTAAATGGTCTTACTACAACTGGTGTTTAGTGCATCGGTAGTGGCTGTAAAATATCGCCACTACACATTGTTGTGCAGCGTATTTTTTCTGGTTCTCTCCTATCATGGATTGCATGATGTGCATTTTTTGTTAATTTTTGGTCAAGTTAACATTTGAAAATAGAGCTCCGCTCAAGCCCTTTGGGGTGTCTGTGGTATGGAATATTTCATAAGTATTGATAAACAGCTTCAATTACCGGAATAATATATAGAATTATTTATGTTACATCAAAAATAAATTGATCATTTGATTTGAAAATATATCTTAAATCAGTCAGTTATGTCCCATTTACCGTGTCAGTCCTGTTTATTGTTTATCAACCCTGGTACTAAGTTCACATCTAGACTGACAACACTGTTGCGTGTGAAACTGTCATACAAAGTATCAAATGTATCTGTAAGAAGCAAATTGCACTTTCACGAACTCATTTGTTTTAGCAAAATTACGTTAGGACAGAAATATAATACTGCATTCTGTGCAATGTGATAGTTTGCGGTAATCTTGAAGCTCAGATTTTTTTAGATTCTTTTATTTCCTCCAGTCACGGAGACCATAACTTATATACAAGGTACATTATTTTACAATATAATACAAACGAATAACAAATCAACGATAAAATATTTAACAGTTACAAACATAATAGTGTTAGAATCAAGATTATAATTTAGAAAAATGTTCAGTCTATTCACATAAAAAGACGTAAGAGGAAATGCTTTAACATGGGTAAGAAGAATGTTGGAATCTAAGCAGGCAGATAGTAAGTCACATATGCTGACTTACCTGCAGCGTGCGTTTTTGTAACATTGAGTCATGTACACGCACGCTGCAGGTACGTCAGCAGATGTGACTTACGACCTGCCTGCTTAGATTCCAACATTCTTCTTACCCATGATCCAGTGATTTTTGGAACTGACTCTGCTTTCTGTTGTATTTTCTAGGTCAGATTGTCAGCTGACAATATAATCCTAATCTATTGAATTCAAATTGACCATGTACAGTTATAAATAATCATGATTGACAGTTGTGGAACTGTCCATTAGTAGGAGTAAAAGACGGTCAAAAACCACATCACGCGTTTAATTTTATGTCGGCATTGATTATTGAATAGGTTATATATACAATGTTGCATATACAATACTAATCAGGTACTCACAAATTATCAATTATGTGTACTTACAGAATGTCATAAAAACTTAGGGCAACACGCGTACAGTTGTGTTTTTCTTGTAAAGCATCATGTATGTTCGACAACAAAATTTGAACTTCTCAATGTTGTTGTCATGTGTTAATGTACACATTTCATTGTTGTATGAAATTTGATAACCCATATGTAGGTGTTTTCTGAACAACCATCATAGTAATAGAAAAAAACCCACATAATTCAATTGAGTTGATACACTACTTAACTCAAGTGAATTGGAGATGGAGAAATAGTGACCTGGGCACTGTTAATCACAAATGAAGGTTTCATGATAAGCTTTCAAACCATATTATCTTCGTCTATATTTAGTAATATTATACCTCACTTAATAATGCCCTTCTTTATGCTATATATCAGTTTCGGGCGTTATTTTGGCATATTCAGTGTTATTCTTATAACGCCCGCAGCACCGGTCGTTATTTTCACCAAGTACGGACCAGCTAAATGGCACTCAACATTTTTTTCAAAGATGAGTATATTACGGCATTGTTTCGTACAGTGCGAATATATTTTTATGTCGTTTACCATTAACTATAAACAGCACATTGTTGTTAGACAACGTTCTTAAATTTAGTAAAACAATGTTCGGTATAATATAGGAAATAGTGAATCTCATTTCGGGCCCCATGGCATTATATTGACCAGCCAGGCAGCCCCACCAACGTATTAGGACCTCAGCCTTCGGCTTCGGTCCCAATACATTGGTGGGGCTGCCTGGCTGGTCAATATAATGCCATAGTGCCCTCAGTGAGATTCACTATTTCTTAAGTAATTATTGTTTCAAACATACAGCACAAAACTGCGTCACCAGTCAACAAATATAATCAGTGCTCATGTCAATTTTGTCAAAAAACCGCCTTCGTTTCTGTTTAATTTAAGCACACCAAGTCGACATCCGTTGTATTATATTTCTCACTAACTCCTGTTGACAATCTTAATGACAAGAGCATGAAAATGTGGGGTTATCCATCTTATGTGTTATTTTCTCTATAATGACCGTAACGGAAAACGCATAAATTTTGTCTAATTGCTATAATCCCGACTTGGTAAGTCTTATGATTTTCCTTGCAGTATGTCCAGTTTGCCACTAAGCATGTATTGAATTGCAATCAAATTTTAGACCGGATAGGCAATGGTTAAGACGTGTATTTAGTTGACACACATAACAAACGAAAACTTAAGAAATTAAATGTTTATTTGCATTGTTCAATAGATGTATGTGTTACTTGGTGAACCTTTCAACCATTAAATCAAACATGCCACAATAAGAAACTTTTCTAATGTGTTCTAATTTAATCAAATTGTAGCGTCAACAATAATCAGTGTTCATGTCGTTTCTATTTACTTTGCAGACTATCAATCAGCTATGAGCTCATCCTTATTTTGTTGAACTGTATTTTGCGAAAACATATTCAGTTCATTTTATCCCCAGAAATCAGTGTCGACAGTCCTATGACAAGAAAAGTACGTGTATATGGGTGATATGCGTTAATAAACTGTCATCAGTGAGTTTGATACATTATTTTCCTCTCTATATTTACAGTAATTTGCAAGTAAAGAAATGAGACTGTATTGCTATATTCGGGGAGTTCTCGTTTCTTCTTGCTTTTCTTCTTGCTTTTCTTCTTGAGCACTTTCCTTTTGTCAGATTAAATTATCTTACTACAACTGGCGTTTAGTGCATGTGCATTGGCTTTAAAATATCACCACTACACATGCACTAGTTTATTGTGCAGCGTATTTTTCTGGTTCTCTCGTATCATGGATGGCTTGATGTGTATATTTTGTTCATTTTGGGTATTAGTTAACATTTAAAAATAGCGTTCCGCTCATGCCCTTTGGGGTGTCAGAGATGTGGAATCTTTCATTACTGTTAATGAACAGCTTCAGTAGTAGTAGGATAAGTAGGATAAGCATTTTGGATACGTTTTATTTTCTCTCAAAATGTATTTAAAGATTTTTTTACATTTTCATATATCGAATGGATTTGGTCGATTCATTATTTTTATCCAGTGGTATAATATATTTAAATAATAAATGTAAACACATTTCATTTACCTCTTAAATTAAAAAAAATTTGGACGCTAGCATTATTGATATCAAGACCCTCGAGCTGAATGTTTATTTACTTTACATATACTTTATATCGTTTCCTATTGTTCTTGTTCATTCAAATCATATCACAAATATATAAGAATAAACTTTACAACATTCATCATTCTGATAGCACAGCTTACGATAAGAATCGTATGTTAAGTAAAAGTGGAAATAAATTATAGAGATTTGCAATTAATGTAGAATATGTATAAAACGTATAAAACATTAATTATTGTGGGTAAAGGATTAATGCTTAGTATCGTTCGATTAAATGGTTTGCTGGTAGCAACCACTGCTCATATTGATGATGTACCTATTTAGCTTCAATGTCGTAAGGATGATTATTGCACGTACATGTATCTCGTCTTATTTACGTCAATCATAGATTCTATGAAAGTGGTCTTCCTGGGATTTGTATGGATTTATGTTGTATGTTTTTGTACATGTGTGGTATTCAAATATAGTTTATGTATTTTTGCATGCGCAAATGAGTTGCCTTTCTTGAATTTGTCTTCGGCGTTCAAGAAGCTGACGTCAGTGGAGGTTTGCGTTCGTCATATACGTGTAATAAGTGGCTTGAAGCGCACTTTTTTCTCATTCCTTTGTGTAAACGTAGTACACAATATAACAAATAAAACAATTATCGTAAATATGTTGTTGAGAATTATCTTGCCTGCTGCCCGTCTGTGTCGTGTGTGTCTTTATTATCGACTAGTTTATTTTTCTGTTTTGGTATGCCTTACTAAAGTTAATATTAGGAGATCGTCGATCATTGTGTGACTTCACGTGAGACTAGTTTTACTGCACTTACTTATTACTTATTCATCAAACTGAGTCTAGTATCTCATATGTGCATATAGCAAAGTATAGTAAGGTATGTTATTGTGTCATTGTTCCCGTTAACTTTGTTGTTAGCACCCATATGTTCTCTCTGCAGAGTGGAGTTCACATGTCTGTGCTAAACAAGGCTAAAGCACGTGATTGTTAACTCAGACAGAACACGTTAAATAAAACTACATATTATTGTCAAAATACGATTACACTGTAACCAAACTTTAATGAAATGTAACCAAAGTTTGCATAATAATATCATTCAAGTTATTCACATCGTTCAAATAATTTTAAACGAGTATTTTAAATAATGCATTTTAAGTCATTTCGATGTCTTCTTGTTAAAACATACTTTTTGCATCACTACTACAGTATCATAAATGTTCGAATATCACTTGATATCACTTGATTCTTTTAAAAATTCTTAAACATGTTACAACGAATACCTACACGAAATAACATTGTCTTTGCCTGCGTTTAATTTTTTCGGAGTTACAAACGGTAGTTAATCACATAATTACAGCATAAGCACTTCATTAGTTAAATCACTACAATAACACTCTGATCAGATGCTGTGTTAGTGTTTTTTTCACTCTCCAACCAAGGACACCTAAAGCATTCGTGGAGTGTTGTCAGTACAAGCCATTTGATTTATATTGTTTTAAAACAATAATGAAAGTATCAGTAAATCAGTACACTGTGTCTCTTCAATTATCTTAATAAATGTTTTCGATCTACTTGCTGAGCTAATGTCCGATCAGAAAAGCTCCTTTCAGCACTGCTACACTCGGATCATTCGGAATAACGACCGTCTTGCCCCTAAATACTTCTTCATCGCTTCCTGTACAATAGGATATTCAACAAAATCGCTTACAGTAAGGATAGTGTTCGCATCGTGCATAGCTGGCTTAGCGAGCAGAAATACAACCAATGGCCTTGTTAAGAGGTTAATGGAACCAACTCCGAACGATTCGATCTGACACGTATTTTGCCAAATCTACATTGTTTCAAATTTACATCAGTTGAAAGGTTTATTTGTGCGATTTGTGTTGCAATGTTATTTTCATATGCACACATTGCACCAGAGGCCATTAACATATATGAGCCTCTGGAATGCGAATACTTTTTTATCTTGTATTCAAAGTCACGAAGCAAATTTGTGTTCTTCAATGAACTTCTTTATGTCTTTTATTCCACACAACTGCAACAATCAGTTGATGTTGCCACACAGTAACCGTCTCTGTCACCCAAACAGTGCAGCAGAACTAAGGTTACGTCACTACAAGTTGTGTACATAGTCGTATCCAAAGTGTCACCAGTAAATAAAATATTTTGGTTCTACCTTGATCAACTAAACATTAAATGCACTGCACAAAAACTGATGCATTTCTTATATCCTTAATACAGTGGTAACGATTCAGTATAGTTAAATGAAATTATATACTCATCAGTGGAACATTATAATTATCAAAACGTTGCACAGGAATGACTATAAGATTTGAATGATATTGAATTCG
>Ga0224511_10004989_pt1 | contig 10266 bp, 4 predicted proteins | sample SF_May12_sed_USG_2_FD_169988 | JGI IMG/M metagenome (GOLD analysis project Ga0224511, IMG submission 169988) | Sediment microbial communities from San Francisco Bay, California, United States - SF_May12_sed_USGS_8_1 | ecosystem: Environmental > Aquatic > Marine > Sediment | place: USA... | reverse complement strand
CAATAAAGAACGTTTAACAGACAACTATAAAATAAAGTACCTTAAGTTCTTTAGCAGCCAAACAATAATGCTTTGTTGTACAGATCTGCCAAAATGTTAAACTAAAGAATTCTAAACGGCTTTTCTCGTTTTATTACACGTTGTTGTTATTGAATCAAGATGCCCCAATGATTTTAAATATATTTCAGCCGCTTACAGCTTTTACTGTGTTGTTTCCACTTCATCAGTTTTTTGTGTGTAAATCGCAGTAGTTTTAAATATATACAATTTGTATGGCACTTCGATTTTGTTCATTTTCCTCTCCAAGAGTTGACAGCCATTACAGTTTATTATGTCTGTATGCTTACTCTAGACGATTGTTCATGTTCAAGTCTTAGACAATTGGGTAAGACTTGATAATACAAGTAGTAAAGAAAATAGTAAACCACTACAACGCGCAAGATTTTAAACATTATCAAACTTAATTGAAAGATTAAATGAATCGTCTGTTTCATTACATTTTCATGTACTAAGAGAAATAGAAGGCCGACAAAAGTTATTTTTGAAAATATTATTAAGTCTTCAAAACACAAGCCTTGCCAGCAGTCTTTTAAATAATCTAAATGCTATTGTAGTATTGGTTATTGAACCAGTCCTACCATCTGCTTTTAATTAATAATCTTTATAATTCCTCTAATTACGCTAACACATTTACATAAGTATATAAACCTTCACTTTAACGTGAATATTAACCACATTAATTGCGTTTATATCCTAATGCTAGATTTCTAGTTCTCAAAAATAAGTTCCGACTGAATCTCTTATAAATATAATTGTTTTTGTAAATTAATTAAGATGTGATCTGGAAAGTTCTATGCGGACCATTATTTGTTGATCTTTAATACAAAGAATTCTTCTATAATGAAACAGAACGCGGGATAAAATGACAGCTTCATTACATTAAGGAGGAATTTAAATTCTTAGATTATCTACGAGATATATTGTAGTGCCATTCGATCGCCTTTACACTATTACATGAACATACGTGTTGTAAAATTGGTTAAAATATGCCAGCTAACGTACTTCTGTTGTATTTGAAGGGAGCTATATAAACTCAGTATGACACTATATACCAAGAACCTCTGTCTACCCATACAAGAAATAAGCAAAAAAGACATATTTAAAAAAAATCACTCGCCTTTTGGAAATATTGCTAAAAAGCTTATGGGAAATGATATTATTGTCAAAAGTACGTGTAAACCTAATACTTCTTAATTAGTTATGATAAAATAGGTCCAACAGTTGTCTCCATACTTGCTCTAGATAAGGAAAATAAATTTATTTTTAAATGGGTTCGACCGAATATTTAACGTTTGCTTTGAGTACCTTTATTTTGCCGTCTCACAATACAGTATGATGAAAAATAAAGATAATAATGAATGAATTATAAATTATACTATCTGGTGAATAGAAGTATTATTCCTGTAAATTCTGTAAGCTTTATCACATACAAATAATCTGAATAAACCAATATCTTAGACGTTTGGTTTACTATTAAAACTTGAGAAAACGCGTGAAATATAACAAAAACTAATCTGCGGGAATGAATCTAATTTCTTATAAACACTTGTAATTGAGTATTATAATGGAATTCTCCTATAAATAACGCACACGACCGTAAACAAGATTATACCGGCAGACAGATATTTTAAAATATGAAGAAAGATATACATTAAAGAACAGTTTCTGATTTTTGGTCGTATATGACTTTATGAAATTGCTTGTTGGACAAATACACACGTTTGTCGTCCCTGCGACTGTAAGCAAATACACCTCGACCAGAATTGTACAGTAATTGACCGTCATTAACAAGAAATCCGTTAACAATCTAAACTCCTGACCACATGTGCTTCTCGTGCGTTCTTATAAAACGATTCTGGGCAATAAAAGTAGAGTCATTTGTAGCCAGTACAAAATAATAATCACAGATGTATGCGCGTTGGAGAACATTTTTTTATTACAATCACTAACTTTAAATCTATATTTGAGAACAAATCCTATAACAAAAGACGCTTCCTTGCATCAATTTCAACGTCAAACATAAAAATCCAACCCCCGCAAGACATTATACATTGCTGAAATATACACGTATTTCAACAGTATCATGTTAACAAAATTTTGTCGCCAGATACAGGCAATGTGTCTTAAAGAAATACACACAGAGCAAGGTTACGGCTACATATATATTTACGCTAGCAATTATGAGCATTTGTATCCGTATATATTTATTATGTTCGTTACATAGAAAGATCAGGTGTGCAAGTTGAGAACAACATAAATCACATTGTTCTCATTTCTTAAAGTGGATTGCGATCGATTTGAATATAATTCAACTTGTTCCTACATTTATAAATGTGTTTGTAGATAAACAACGGTATCTTATGATCTTTTATAGTACTTGTCTTATAATAAATATTTATAGATTTTTACAGTCCACATTTGTTATACACAATCATATTGATTAATCTTACATGTCGATGTTTTTAATACTTTTATAAATTAATCGTCAACAAACGAAAATATCTGGTCAACTGTGTGGATATTCAGTTTGGCTCATCATGCGTTTGTCCTGGATAACAAGGGGACGGTTGTTAAAGGACACGCCAGAACACAGGATCAACGTCGTGCATTGATGAACATAATTGTACAACATTATCATGGTCGACATTATTTCGAACTCACCAGTTCAACCTTTTTACTCTTAATTATCCTATAAATCGCCTATATTTTACATAAAGTTACAATTCGTTTTACAAATTAATCAGTGGAGCAAGTTCAGTTTTTATTATACGAGTATAACAGTGAAGTTCGTTATGCGTACCCAGGGCCCGCGCCGTTCAATGTAATTGTAAAGTGTGTGTTCCTCATGTTCCCCCTTTTAAAATAATTTAATTATGGTAAGCAAAAAAATCAAGCTCACATGTTTTGCATTTTCCCCAAATTTAAAAAAACCCTCTAAAAGTTAATTATTCATCGGTTCAACTTAAGTGACAAACTAACACAGGTCTTGGATATAAAATAAGAAAAACAAACTAATTGTTAAGAAATTGCTAGGTTAGATTACAGTTATTTGTTTTAACGTTTACTTAACATATAAATTGTTCCTTAGACCTCTCATCAGCCAGTTGTCATTGATTTTTGTAGCCGACAAACGTCTCCAGTGATTGATTCGATCATCTGCCCTTACTGCATCAGCAATCAGTAATGATCAGATCGATCCCTGACGTTGATGAATGGCTAGGTCTACACTTTACAGACATTTGCACTGAACAAGCGGACCTTTAACACAGCAAACAAATAAGGAAATTATTTTTAACATATATTTTATATGATAAATATTATAAGCAAGCGCTTAACACATCTACAACAATAATATTATAAATTCCTATCAGGTTTAATGGTAATTTTAACTTCAATTTCGTATCTTTTATACAACAGCTCATTGTGAATATAATTGTTTACTACATTACGTCTAAACGCCGAAATCCACATATTGAAACACACATAGTTAAGGCTTATTACTATCATGGGTGCCGTCTTATACTCATCCGACATTTATAAGACATACTAGAAGTTCTAGTCTAGAAATGAAATGTCGAATGTTATTTACTTGTTTTTTTCAACTAGCATATTTACTTACAAATATTGATTATTTTCAAAGCATAAGAATTTGGAGAAGTTGTTTTGGGGTTTCCATTTTCTTTCCACTACTCTCTTTTTATTTTGTATTTTTAAATGTACAATATTATATTTGGTATTCCCATTCATTAAATATGCAAGTATGCTTTTTATGATTAAAACTAAAACAGTGTTTACTAGAGATAATCTACACGTACGTGAAACAATGTGTAGAAACGTTTCATATGTTCTTGCCATCGACGTGAATTCTAAAATGAATTAGGTAAATAAAATGTACAAAGCGTGATACAAATACAAGCGCATAATCATTATAATTATGGTTCGTAAATGTCCATAATTTGTCGTTGTCTGATTAGATACGATCTAAGGGGGGAAAAGTAGGGAATTTGTATATTTACATAAACAAAATGTTCTAGTTCTAGAACTAACTCTTCTAGATTAATTCACATAAAAAATGCTGACTACAGAAATAATCGGGAACTGTAAATAAATATTTAAATAAGATTCAACTTTTGATAACATTCTATAACAACCTCTTCTACAATGTTATCAAAACACTCCAGGTAACGTTGTCAAGTTTTCATGGGCAATTTATTATTCCACCTGTTTCCTCTATATGCCATTAAGCCCGCTTGTTATTATCCTCACGCTGATCGTGTAGCGACATGCTCGTGCTCGCACGGGTAATGGCCCATATCCGGGGATTATCACCGCATGAAAAACAAAGAACTTTAAAAACACGATGCCATTACGGCTTCGTGTTGATTATGTTACAATTAAAAACCATTGGTTGACGATACGGGGAAACCGTTGTCCTAATTATGCAGTTTGTCTGAACAGTAGTTGGTAATTTTGATAAAACTGTTATTAATATTTACAATCTAACGTTTTTGAAATAAGTGTATACACAAGAAACACTTCATTGTCGTGAAATAAAATAAACAAGTGTCCTAAGTTCTTTAATAACTTTGATATTATTACAATGAAACAAACTTCGTCGCAAGACATGCCTATTGTAACATTGCATGCGCCGTTCTGTCTACTTGTCTTAGATAACGAAATGAGGCGAAAGCGTCATTATGATACAGAAAAAGTAGAAAAAAAATCAAAGCATGACTAACAGTTGAACAAGACAGATTCAATTTTGACAAATGTTTTCTTAATGAAAACATTCCTCTTGCCAGGTAGCAGATTAAACGGTGTTTTGTAAACAAGGTACACAAGTGTGGTACATCATTAACATTATCCAGATGAGATGGCGATCCGTTACATTATAATGGGTTTCCCCTACGCGATTATAGGGCACACATGTAATGTTGTGAACATAAAACACTAATGCATTTGTAAAAACACACGTCTGAAAACATATAACTACGTTGGCATTACGTCAGCGCTGCAACTGTCTGTTTATATTAGAGTTAACATGTATTTTTATGTTCATGAAAATAAACATGCTCCTTCCACATTCCATTCCAAATCTTTGTCAAACATCAACTTGCCGAATTTGTTTATTAAAGGGACTAGAGCACAAAGTTTTGGAGGGGTTGGAAAGGGTTGGAAAGTACTTATCTACAAATATAATTTAGACATGAGTATCAGTGAAGAAATGTGATGTTGAATGTCTGACTATAAAAACTTTTACAGTTTTAAAAAGATAAAGATGCATGCAAATGAGGTAAAAAAATTCTGTCTCATGTACAAGAAAGGGATTTCCCCTAATAGTGAATAGTGTATTTGAAAATGTCCTGGTTTGTGCACAATTTTCTTTAAAACTAGCAAACTTTTATGTTGCCCAACGTTTATGGTTTATCATGCAGTTTTTTAGATTTTAAGGACACTTTAGTTTCTTTCAATTTTTTATGCCCGAACTGTGCTCTGGTGGCTTTAAGTCTATTAGTTAATCTAAGGATTTTCAAGCTTCAACGAGGCCAGATGAAGTGAATATCAACCCATCTAAAAATATTTTAAGATAGACTTATTTCATTTAAATTGCTCGAATGATAAATTGTATATTACCCAATATATTTAAGTACTTTCCAAATGAGATCGATATAACTTTTTCTTCAGGCAATTTCTCTGGTTCTGGAATCATACTACAATTTTGTTAACCACAACCGTAGATACAATCCAAACTCCAGCTGCGCTGTTCGTTTTCATTAAGTATTATTACAGTACACACAAATAGATTGAAAATTGATCCTTAGTTACAAATGTAGAAGAAACAACTTCAAAATAGCGATTGTGTGTGCATTTTGCGGTATTTAAACACATATTGCGGAAAAAAACTGACTTTCTTAACTATCATATATTTTAGAAAACATTTTTGTTCTTCTTGTCTTAAGTCTGCGTTAATATTTTTATAAAGATCATTGTCAATGAAATTAACATTCATGCAGACATGCGACTGGTTCAACTATTTTCGGCCAAAGGTTAAATTGAGCAAATTGAAAGTTTTGACATTCATTCATTCATTTATTTGGCAATCCAGCATACAAATGCTTTTGGCCAATATAAACATATATACAAGCAACATCATATGGCGAAACATACGGTGTAAATACAAAATAGTCTGTACATTGTAAATATACAAGGAAGAGGGACATTTCAATATATAATTAGCTTTTTAATGCGTCTTGACGCATCTTAAAAGCATCTCTAAACAAAGATCATTTTCACATATGACTTTTGGTTTTACAGGACATGATACTAACTTGTACGTGTACTACTTGTAGTGATGGCCAGTGTATATTACCAAAGTATTTTGTTCTCAAACAACGATACATAGGACAGCATAAAAGAAAATGATATTCTGATTCTATTTGGTGGTTTAAAGAACAACGACATTTAACACTTTAAGTGTGATGTTTAATCTATAAAAATCAAACAAAGATTATACGAAAATGATAATGGAACCAATTAAATAAATCCGCATTTCCCACCCACTCTGCAACGCAATGTTTGCGTCAGGGTTTAAATTGATTAAGTTGCTTAAATTAAACAAAATCAAATTTTTGCAACAGCTAATTTAAATTATGTGAAGACCTTTTAGTATATTTTCGGATACATATTTCGTAATAACATTTACAACATAGTTACTATTGCATATGCTGGTTACTTTAACTGGAACAGTTCTATACACAATTTGCAAGCTTGTTTTCTTTCTTTGCAAAAGTTAAACGTGCTTGGAACCACAGTGTGTTAGTTATTTATGTTAAATGTTAAAGTCGTTAATACACGTGTTACATGAACCGTTACGTAGTTGGAGAGTAAAAATCAATTAACTTCTACAAATCTACAAAAATATGCAAATATCATCATCGTTAGAGAGGCAAGAGATTTGGTATTTGTGGTTCATTAACATTAGTGGTAATTTAATTATGTAGTACATTTTCATAACAACAACTACCGCAAATTTAATGTAAACTATAAATGTATAAATTAAATAAGACAAGTTTGTTTTTTTACGATAAATGGCTTATTTTACACAACATCAGTATTTAAGCAAATGGAGTTTAGTAATACCTAAAAGGTTTAACCCTGTATACATTTACCACTTTCTGTCTAGCTATATGATTATTTGTTTGTCCATTGTTGTTGTTTCCAACAACCATGTTCTTTGCTTATTTAATGTAAAATAAATGGTATACTTTGGTATGTCAGCTGTATTTTTGTATTTATTGACGTTGTTTTTGTGACAATTAAGATATTTATATAAATGTTTTATATAATTACGTTGTTTTTTGTGACAATAAAGCTGTTTATATAAATGTTTTGAAACACGCTCGACATGCCAGCTTGTTTATTGATGTTGATTCCTAATGTTCTTACCAATGTTACCCTAATTACACGCCTCCGTGCCACGCTTCTTGCTTCAACCTGTTTTCTGTAATGTAATACACAGCGGGCGCGGGTCGTACATACCGAGCTGTCATCTCCACATGTGCGTATCCCGGCTCGAAAACAAACCGTTCGACAATATATATGTAGAGAAAAAACTAGGTCCCGGCTCGAATACAAACCATCTATGTTCGACAATGTATACATGTATGTAGATGCATACAACTAGGTCAGAATAAGAATCAAGTGTACTATAATCCTACAATTGCCAAAATTGCAAACGGTTCACCCACATTTTGAGCAAGTGCCCATTTCAAATGCCTTCGTGTGCATGGATGATCCAAGCGATATTACATATTTGTTGTGGGTCGTTTAACTGTTTCTGAAACAATATAATACTCGCGACCATTTTTCAGCTAAAACACAGTACCAACTGAACACCGTCAGGATTCAGTTTGACCTATCCATTTGCAAATGGCTTCATTTTACATCGCCAGATCATAATGGTCTACATTAAATAAAGAGCTGTCCCAGAATAATAGGCAGTGCAATAGATAACGATTCCCCTAACTTCTGTGCCACAAACCATGTTGATTGAGAAACTGTTATATTGTTTTATGCGTCTAAGTGATGCGTGTATTAGATTTTGAATTGACATTGTGGTAATAGCACTCAGATGCATCTTTCTTATCTGTTAAATAGAAAACTAAAATAACACCGTAACCATGCTTTCCCTTTCATCAGTTTAATTTAACTTACTACAGCTGGCGTTTAGTGCCTGTGTTGCGGATGTAAAATGTCGCCCCGTTCTACATCATTATGTAGTTACATTTTTCTGGTACTCAAGGATCATGGAGTGTACATTTATGGTGTTTACATTTGGAAATGGAGTTCCGCTCATGCGATAGGGGGCGTCAGTGGTGTGGCATCATTCATTTCCTCTGATGAACAGCTTCAGTAAAACCGAGGCTGCTGTTTTCTCGTGCAGGCTATGCTTGCTGAGTGCTTTCCCTTTCATCAGTTTAATTTTACTGAAAAAAATAATGTATATTAAAGGGACTCCCCTGCGTTGAGGTCTTTTGAGGCAATTTATTTCGAAAGCCTGCACTTCTATGTGGCATTAAAACCTAGTGTGTGGTACCTCATAATTTTTTCAATTGGCAATTGGTTTTAATATTGTAACTAATCTGCTTACCTGCAACGAAAGTCATACGTATGGTCATATGAGCGCTTATGTAATTAAAAGAAACACATATTACCTCCCAAGACAAAATACCGATTGTAATGATCGATATGCCAAACAACCTTTATTGTGTATAACACGTACACGTATCACAGTCGGGAAATCGTCTATTTGGCATAAAGCGTTTATAAATTAAATGTTTGAAGCTCAGACCAAGAACACATAATGATTTTAATGTTCATGAACAATACACAAAAATAGGGTGTTTTTTAAATGCCTGTTGCGTCTTGGTGTTCTACGTGTTTTTGTGTTGTCCGTGTGTTGGTTTTTGTACGTGCCATTGGTCATGGTGCCCTTAAACTTGACATATCTACATTGTTTACAACATTCTTTCTTTGAAAATTTCTTTATATTATTTATATATATTATATTATGTCGCTGGTATAATATATATTTATTACGTGTTTCAGATTGTGTCGCCAGCAATAAAGACGACGATGGCCTCGACGAACCGTACTTCCTCAAGTCCCCGACCAATATTTCTGTGGTCGAGGGTGAAATGGCCGTGCTGAAGTGCTCAATTGCCAACCTTGGACCGAAAATGGTAAACGTGGTAGGCTACATATTGTCTTGTGTCCTACACTGTAGCAGGTTTGTGTAGAGGGTTTGGATTTCTTTTTTTCATTTAACGAATAACTTCTCTTAATATTCATATTTGAAATAACAATTTGCTTTGTGCACCTACTAGCTTATTGATCTACGGATTTGTTTTTATGAAACATCATGAAACAAGATAAAAAAATTAAATGTTTCACTGATTTTTAATATGTACTTAAGATCTTAACTGTTATACGTTAGGGTTATACGTTAAAATTTGATATTGATATGTTGTTATGTTTCAGTTTAAATAACTGGTATATTTAAGCAAAGTTGTAAAACGCACATGATTAGTTCTAGTGAGTTTGCATGTTTAATGTAAACTTGGAATCATCTTTAAACTTAAATAGGATTAAACTTACTGATTTTCCGATATTTTCACGGTTTTGTTTAATAGTAGCAACTTTGGTTGGTAGTAAATGTTTTAATAGATAACACAGGACCTGAGCATTTTCACAAGTGTAAAAGTACATCATTATTTAACAGCTAAGCTTTTTTTCAATCTGCTTAGAAGTTTTGGAACACATTTATAAGAAAAGGTTTTATTTTAAAACACAGATGGTATTTTAATAAACAGTAAAAAGACTAGATCTGCATTACGGATTGCGCAATTACATAGAGATGTAAAAACAAAATGAAAAGCAAACAATTTCAAAAAAATAATATTATTTGTGATCTTACAAAAACAGTACAACTGATTAATACACCGTGCTCTTCTATTAAAGCAAATACTCGTGTGATTAATGAGAAACAAAATACAAGTGTCAATTTATCCTTATTTCAGGATGCATCGCTTAATGACAGCATGGCCCATATGCTCAACGCATGTTTAAGGATTTTATTTAAATTACATATATTTGGTGAAACGGTTAAACATATGTTAATATAAGTTTTGACGCATGTGTGCAGGG
>Ga0224511_10004987_pt1 | contig 10267 bp, 8 predicted proteins | sample SF_May12_sed_USG_2_FD_169988 | JGI IMG/M metagenome (GOLD analysis project Ga0224511, IMG submission 169988) | Sediment microbial communities from San Francisco Bay, California, United States - SF_May12_sed_USGS_8_1 | ecosystem: Environmental > Aquatic > Marine > Sediment | place: USA... | reverse complement strand
AGTAGTATGATTATTTTGGTTTGCGTGAATCGGCGGACCAGTTCATCTGCGAAAAAAATCAGGGGGGGGGGAAGGTTTGAATTAACATTTTTAAAATATTCAAATAAAGATGTTTGGGTAGATCTATTTTTTTTCAGAAAAAAGTGATAAAATGAGGTGTAGATATAAGTAATAAATTTCGTGTTTGATAAGTTCACCGAGTGATGAACGTCATTAGGGCTGGTTAAAGCAAGCGTGGAGTCCTTCCTCCAGCCCTAATGACGTTCATCACTCGGTGAACTTATCAAACACGAAATTTATTCCTTAAATGGTTTTATGTGTAAAGCATGGATAACATGATAATAATTGTGAACGGTTCACTCAATGGTCAGTGGGTCAGATTGTGCCAGTAGTAAGGTTATAAGCGCCAGAAAACCCTACCTGCAAAACAAGATACTGATGAACATCTGCTTCTGAATGTTTTTGGAATTGCATGTTTATATTTGCGGACATAAGTGGAAGTGACAGCAACAAATTGCTTAAGCAATGGACGTGTTGGTGTATCTAGCATTAGTACATTTTAAATGCCCTACCGAAATCATCAGCACACATTGAGAATTAAACTGATGAAAGGGAAAGCCTTTAGGAAGCATAGCCTGCACGAGAAAACAGCAGCCTCGGTTTTTTTTAAGCTGTTCATCAGTAGTAATGAATGATGCCACACCACTGACGCCCCCTAGCGCACGAGCGGAACTCCATTTTCAAATGTAAACAACATACATGTACAATCCATGATCCCTGAGGACCAGAAAAATATAACTACACAATGATATAGTCCAGTTTCATCTTTGAGTGCTAATTTAACCAGAGTAAAGTCATACCAACACAAACACACTATAAGGGTTTCGAAAATAAATTTGACGTAAATTAGTATCAAACTGACTTACCGGTTATCCTTTTGCATTAAATGCGTAAAATTGGTTCTTCTGTTTACCTGGTTTTGGTATGTTTTACTGTCAAATACATTGATGGTTTAGATGCAATTATCTTGGGCTCAATAGTCTTTTTTGATTTGTAATAAACTTACTGAGAAAACGCTTGAATTTTGAAATGACGTACGATGATCAGACGAAAGGCGTGAAGGCATGTACTGTACAACGTTGTTCGTGCGCAAAGCCAGAGATACACACACAATTCAGCCCAAATTACGTTGTGTGCTATGACGTTACGTAAAGTTCCACACTTTGTCAGACCAAACGTCATTGTAAATGTTTTGACCGACTGGTTGTCTTTACGTATTACTAACTCAAAAGTAGAGTTCAAAATTATTCAATTTTTATAGGAACGGTTTTCATAAAAAAAAAACCTCGACATAAAACAGTCGACAACAGAATCTTTTTTCGAATAGATTAAGAACTATTAAATGCGTACGATATAACGTTGGTCCTCGTTATTATGTGCTTTGTCTTGAAAATGATATCATAGTACATTAGCGTTAATAGTCCATAACTTTACCAGATTTAAAGATACTCGGCTACACATATCGAGTTGCCTGAAACAAACATTAACACTGAGTCCATGTCTGGTATTATTTATAAACCGCCTGATGAAAGTCAACAAGACAAATCTAGCTTGTGCTTAATACTGCTGTGTTTTATATCATTGTTGTCAAACTATAGTAGATTTTGTCGTATATGTTTTGTTTTAGATGGTATGTTAAAGGTATGTTATAGATATGTTATATGTATGTTATAATGCAAAGCAACTGTCTGCAACTATTTGCAACAAAGTGGTACTCTTTCTTTTAAATTATATTTTGCATGATATTGTTAAGTCATTGTGAAACATTTTTCAGTTTGGGTTAGTTTATACGTTAACGCATGTACATTTTTGTAAATGATTAAAAAGATTATATCGCTTATTTATGACCATTCAAATATCAACATTAGGTTGTGATTTAAATGTATAATGTTCCGAACATCACATTCTGAGACAAGATAGAATAACAGGAACACAGCGGACTATTTCGTCAACATCAGCATATTAGGTAAAACACCCTATGTGAATAAACCGTTGGGTGACATATGTAACCCACTGACCACAAAATGTAAAGTGTAAAGCTCGATGCATTTTGAATATAAATAAATTTCAATTTTGAACAATCAATCCGGCAAAACTTGTTTTGTAACATTTCTACAACGACATACAGGAGTGCCATTCATAAAACGGATGTCTATCACAAGAGAAGTGGTGTAACTTTAACAAATACGCATGCATCATTTAATAGAATAGTTCTTGCCTAAATGAGGAAATCCCCGAAACGCGTTTGTTGAATGGCCCTCAAAGTCGTGAAATATGTTCATCGAGCTGTCTGCTTTAAGATCTATCCTATAACGACATTACGTTATACTCACGAGTCATGAGTAGCTGATTAGCCGGTGGAAAGAACCGAGAAGTCAGTTTTGGAGATTTCCACATACTGGGTTGTCTACGAATGCAAATGGCTAAAAGGACATTGAAGACAAGGGACCGATTATAAGGTGGTTGATACTTTTTTGCACCGAGGGTGCGCATGTGTCATTACTGAATAAAACACTTTAGCATTTCATAACTTAAGGCTTTCCCTTTCATCAGTTTAACCATAAACAATACATGTTTAAATTTGAAATACGTTTAAACATATGAATATTCAACGCCTGGATCCACATAATTTTTATACAGTTTTACATGATAGGTTGAAATGAAATGTGTTGCGTTGGAATTGCGTGGCAGTGTCAATTGATAATGTTTATCAATTTACGTATAATCTTGCCCACGACGTTCTTCAACATTGGTAAATTTTAGGATAAAGCATTTAATTTTACTATATATTATTTTTAATAATTTTATTTAAATATATTATTAAACTATTATTTTCGGATAATAACGCTGATTCATTATCTTAAACACGTTATTTTCAACTGAAAAAGATAGCAATTAAAACTCCCATTTACTGTAAAAAACCGACGCAAAATCTTATTCTTCATCAGTCGCTATCACACACTGTGATATAATTATGCTACCAATACTCTCCCAAATTCCAGAACTGGTGTGTATGTTTAATATACAACCAAACAACACTAAGTCCTTGACACTTCCTTTGATTTCCACATAAATTGCATATAAATCATTCTACCACGTAGGGGTCTGTATTCTGCATCAAATATTTACATTCGCTTATTATTTTCTGAAGGAATAAATAACGGTGCGCTTTACGCTCAGAACAGTTTGTACAGATGACGATAACTAAATATATATTTGTTTTCATATAATATTGTGGATTTATAGTTGAAAACATATTCATGTACTCAGAAGTAATGTAAATACGAGATAAGGATAGATTGCACTTTTCCGAGCGCATATGTAGTATAAATGCTCGGAATTTTTAAACCACCCTCCAAGCGTTTATACTTCATATGCGCACGAAAAATAGCAATAAGCCATAATTAATGCAAATTGTGTTTGTTTTTAAAAGAAAACTAAAACTAAGTCGCTTGACGAACTGCATTGGTAGAACTCAAGACGAATGCTACAAACGATGTATTTGTTTAAATTCACATCTAAACAAATGAGTTTAAGTTTTCGTTTCCGTTCTGAGAACACTTACAGGGAGTGAAAGATTGCATCTGTTAACTGTATCAAGTGTCCCGTCAATGCATCTAATTGGTGATATCACATCTGGCATCTTGTCTAGTGCCTGCACCTACATATTGCTAATTGGTTATGAATTATTCAACGCTTATGAAAACGTTTCACGCATTTTCATACCACATGCCAAGAAGGGGTGTGACAAATTATGAAAATAATGTAAGGCACTTTTATTCAGACACAGGGGCCAACGTTTAGTTTCTGTATGCAATAGCGAATATTTTTGTTTTTGGTTATGTTGAAATTATGTCTAAAGAGTCAAGTATTTCGATTTGCCTACGGAAAGGAAAATAAGTTTTGACGGGGTGTATTTTTCTTCAATTCCAGAATTCTAATTGTATTCTGTTTCTGGCCATTTAAACTATACTTCTTGGTTATTTCTTGAAGCGTAAATTGCAGAACGTAATGTTAGTTCGTCCGCTTACCTAATACGCTAATGCAATCGCTATTGATTCCAGAATCTATTTCCAATTGCAAAGAATCATTTGTGATATTAAGGTGACATTTAGAAGCAGACTGACACTTAATGACATCGAATTTAACCATCTGTACCTAAGTTATGTCAATTATATTTCTTTTCTCTCGTTCGTGCTTTTAGAAACTAAATTTTGCTATGTAAAACCTTTCTTTTCTTGGCAATATTATAAATTGTGATTTTTTGACGAAACATTTATCCGTTCAAACGGTTTCTAATATATACTAAATTACACCCTAGCATAACCACCGATTAGCTCTCGACATTTTCACCTTTCCTTCTACAATCTTCGTTAAACTTTCCCCACTCTTGTATCAAATCCACTTTGACTGTAGCTATGTGTCTTCTCATATTACATCTTTTGCATGTTAACGAGTTTGCCTTACGTAAATAGGACAAGCATTAATACACAATTGTTAATGAGTTTCGTGTTTGAGGTCAATTTTTTATTTTGGTGTACAACCCCTCCTTTGCCACTTTATGTAAATTATGTTATATTTAGACGAGAGACCATGTGTGAGTATTTGAACCTTATTCTCCATGCTATTGCCCTTCTTTTTTGGCATGCATTCGTTTGACATAATTATCCATTTCTTCTATGGTTTCATTGATAAAAATCACACGACGCTCCTCCAATATAATACAGATCCTATTATTCATCAATATTTATTTTCATGTTGTGTTAATATGCTAACATATAATTTTATACACATGACATTTGAAAAATAATCTGTAACCTAAATACAGCGTTATATCCTCGTAAAATGCATATCTCAAAATCAGTTACGGTCTCATAGGATACGGATAAGCACATTTCATATGGAATTTGTAATGGATGCACATTTTATGAACTATAGAAGTATTTGAAAGAGCTGTCGATGAAGTAAGATAAGGAAACGTTGTATGCCTCAAGTGATTTATATTTTGTCTGCAAGCGCATCTCATCTTGATGAAGTATAAACCGTCTTCATATAATTATTGAATACAAAATTTATAATTTGCAACTTTGACCGTTGTTTATATAATGTTTTTGTAATATGGCATATATTAACCAAATTCGCACGCCCAGTATATAACTGGAAACATATTGTTCGCTATGCAAATGTATTGGCATATTTTCTTTGCTTTCGTTTATCACTGGTGTTCCCATTTCATATTTATTAACAATACTCTGTTACAAGCCAAATATACACATCGCCAAGTGCTTGTTTGAAAAAAGGGAAAAGCTAACATCTGCTTACTTGAAAAAGTATGGCATATGGTCAGTTACAATATTCCGTCTATAAAGGTACGTTCGGAAAATGTCAATGATATGCTCATTTCTTTTCGGTAATGATGGTTGCCATAATTTTCATTATATGCAGTCATAAGTTGCAGAAATATAGCATGGAAACACATGTTACTGTGTAATAACTATTTTTAAATTATCCTATATCCTATTAGCTATCTGAAATGCCAAACATTGTCGTTACAATTTAGTTAGTTGCTAAAGAGAAATATCCTGGAAACTACCACCGGGCAAACGGACGTACTTTCGGCCGGATGAACAGGGGAACATGGCCTGATCTATATGCCCCTAAATATGCAGGCAAAAAACACAATTATTTATAAATACAGACTAATTACAAATGCTAAACTGACTTTGTTAAAATACCAGTTAATTTAAAAGCCAATCAAGACTTTCTCGTATGTTATTCGATATTTGTTCTTCTACATGCATAAGAAACATCTACGTGTTTTCCACAAGTTGATGGTGTTAATTTATGCATTAATCGCCACTGCGATCATTTCTATCGGATATGAGAGTTGTGGTTCGATGTGACTTTGAATTGCCCTTCGTAATCACATGACACGTTGTTGTATAAAGTCTGTCTCGCATTAATCACGTTGTTCCAGTGATGTCGCAAAACCGGCGGGATATCTTCTTATGTACTTCTAATGTATACCATATTCGTATTTTTACTGCAACATAGAGCCAGTGCGCGTTTTATTACTTATTGAAGCAAAAAGTAAACACGCACAAAAACGTCTACCACACACTACCACTACTGAAAACTCGACCATTTATAGCATTATCATCGTCAGCATCATAGGTATTATTATAATACTGCAGACATATCTGTAAAATAACGCCTTGCCAGACCTCCATACGTGTATATGTATCATTCGTAATTAGATAACACTCGATCACGCTTGTAGAATTCGCTTTACTCGAAACATAATTTGTTCTGCTTAGTTTATAGGAATCATTCTGGGCGACAAATTACTTCTAAATGACATTTTGATTAAGAATGTATTCGTATATAAATGTATATGTCTGTCTCGCATTAATCACGTTGTTCCATTAATGTCTCCAAACAAGTGTTATGTTGTACTGTTCAACAACATACACATTAGAGAATGTGCATTTATAGTGTAAAACAATACAAACCATACAGAAAATTACGTGTCCATACCACTTTGCCAGTCTACTATTCGTGTGTATTTATCACTCGTTATTAGATCACACTCAATCACAATTGTAGCTTAAACGTTTTGTTTATGGCAATCATTTTAAATGACAAATTACTATCAAATGGCACATTAATAAAGAATTAGTTCTTTTATGAATGTATACACTGTTTAAAGGTTAAGGAATATAAATTAAAAATAGTCAAGAATCTTATGGGTTTTTCAAGTTACAAAGGTTATAATTACATTGTATTAACAAAAACCGTTAACTCCACTTTAGCGCAATGTATAGTTCCGCAAAAACGTTGATACCCTCCCTTTCTGTATTTTCCTTTTGTTCGTGTGATACGGTTGATCACAAACAGGACGTATGCTTTTCTTTGTATTAACTAGGTCAGATCGTCAACTTCCAACAAAACCCTAGTCCATTGGATTAACATTGACAATGTACTGTTATAAATGATCAAGATTGAGAGTTGCGGAACTGTGTATTGTTCATTGACTGTCATTTCCGTAATCAATACAATCAACACATTAATAACCACTTTTGCATTGGCAATTTACAACCATTAGTCATGTATTTTTACAGAGTGTACGTCTGAATGAAGTCCTTACTTTTTCTCACCGAACGAATTACTAGGGTGAATGATTGCCATGTCACGACAGAGGAAAACTTACATACAACCTAGGTCTTGTTACGATTCTAAAAGTTCCAGTTTTCAATGATTTAGGCTATCAAACCTTGTCAGTTGACGAAGAACATCGATGTGAAGTGTACCGGTAAGTATTTTGCTAACGTTATAAAAGCACAGTTCGGCTTTATATGTTGCTGTTAGTGAAAGTTTCATAACAAACATCATGTGTTACGTTAATATAGCATTATGCATGCATGAATAAACAAACCTCAAACTTGTCGGGGTCTTTTTTATTTTTAAATATTATTTTGTTGACACAGTAAAGCTCCTATCCTAATGAACATTTTAAAATAAAAGGTCAGAAAAGGATTAGAGAACATAACATGTAAATCAAGTTACAATAAACTAGATTATTGAAACGTTTCTAAATCAAAGAAATGTCAGTATAGAATTTAAAAAGCACATTTATTTTGCAATAAATATAAGCCGTTTCAATCGCTTTATTTTGTAAATATTTATATAACACTAGAATGACCTATACATGTGCGGCGTTAGTTTAGCTCTTGCAAAGTGCGCGGCGAAGGGATATGCGTTATATTTTTAAACCGGGAAATCCTTCCAGGACCAGAGGACTTGCGTATTTGTTTCACATTTTTTCTACGTAAACGACAACAAGGAATTTCAATAAAATTGAAAGAAGTATTATATTGATTATGATTATCTGTGAAACATTGTTGTTTATTTTTATTTGTGTTAATATTGGGAATTAAAATCCACCAAGGCTGGGCTAGGAGCTTTAAATAGAAAAGAGAATAATTGCGCCGGTTCAAAGAAATCTATATTTTTCACGAAACATACACGCTGTTCGTGTAGGCAGAGCATATTACATTACTTTTGAAGACCAAAAGTGCTTATAATAAGTGCAAACTTAATTCATGCAAACACCTATACACGTTATTAAAGTGTATATGTTCGATCCTGCCACTCATTACAATTATATAGAAGACGCAAAAGTAAGTGTATCGATTAAAAAAACTAATGCCAACAAATGCACATTAAGCGATATATTTCTATCTGAAATCACTTAAAACGATTCTCAAGGTTTTATTCCTGATACCGGACTTTAGTGGTCGATCTTAACGAGTGTTAACAATTTGCCTTTTGAGTGCAACAATTCAAATCTCATTCTATATACATAGATGGTGACCTCACTACGTTATTATCATTAGACGGGTGTGTACACAATGTTTAAATCTCAATGTCAAATGTCAATCACGAATGGAGTAGGCTTTGTACGTAAACAATAACCGAGATTTATGGGCAATCAACAATTCATTCGGTACATATCGTGAATATATTTTGTTGGCGTTTTTTGCAATATATTTCGGTATTATGTTTACTTATAATTTCATACTTTTTGACGATAAAATACTACTTTATATTAAAAGATTTAATAAATAGCTGATAAAAAGATCGTACAAAGACTCTTGAAACAACCGGTCTATTACACTTAAAAATATGCCTTTAGTTACAAGCACGTTTGATAAAGTTCCATGGTGAAATCATATTATACAGATCGACCTTTAACATTCGACAGTGTATGTTCATTGTACATCGGAAATACAAAAACACTACAAGATTCGGAATAACGTTTAATAATATTAAAATGCTGTGAGCCATGTTATTCCACATCAATAAAAACCACAAATGCTTGAGTTCCAGAATGTTCATAAACATGTCAGAATCCACCATAAAGGGTAACAGTTAATATCCGTGAAAGGTTATTACCCTCGTTTAGTTAATGCACTTCAACAGTTTGTCGTTTGCAGGCGGATTCCAGCTGGGTGTTTTATCGTTGTTGTTTGTGTACAGTGTTTGCTATCTGCATTTTGCATGTAGTTTCATCATTGTTCCTAGCACAACTTTGAGGACAATTTTAAATTAACTAAACATCGTTCTTTCATTGTCTTGTTATTGTATACATTTGTAGCTGTGGCGAAGTGGTAGAACGTTTGCCACGTGATACGGATACGGACCACGTCAAACGACGTAAAACAGCCGGTACCAGATATGTTCATGTTTTACGTTTAGCATATATACAGGAAGATAAGAGTCTGGCTTATTTCCTCTTTCAAATTACGTGACAAAATGAGATTTTATCCAATTAAAATAAAATGATTTGGTAAATATTTATTTACCATATAATATATTTAAGATGCCAAATAACTGCCAGGAAACAAAAAAAACATATATCAAATACAACTCATTAGTAAAAAAACACAGCCGAAATTACATTATAACTGTCGAATGGAACACTGCAAAGTATATTATTATTTCTTAGTTTGTTCTGATGGCGATGGTGAATGTGTTTTTATTTTGCTCGTATTTACTAACCTAAACTGGCCTGTTTTGCCACTGGAGGTTATGTTTCGTGTGTAATCAACGTTGCACTGATGCCTTGTCAGTTGTTATTTATGGTGTCTACGTAAAGTAAACACGTCTGCGGAGAGTAAACAAGCAAGACTGCGTGATGAATGGTGTCGAAGAGGCGATGACTTGTTTGCTATTAATAACATTCGCATTGTTGCCTGTTAATCTAAGTAAAATGAACCATTGAACAATATTTTTAAACGGCATGTGGTTTTGAGAATGTTCAGTTTTAAATGTCAAACAAAATACATTTAATTCCATTAAATATATATATCTGTACTCTTTTAAGTCAGTCCTTGTAGGTAACATGTTTTAACATTGATAGGATGCTTCTTGATATAATGTACGTAGCTTCCAGACATTGTGTTTATTTATTTAAGCAAGAACATTTCTGAAGTATAGATTACGCCTGAACGACAGTTTGAGGAGAGTTAATCCGCTTATATGTGTGTGGTTTGTCTTCACGTTTAGAAGAAAACAAGTTTACCTTAATTTATAGTCGATACGTCCAAAACAAGGGTCGCTACGACATGCCAATAAAATATGACTATTAAATATGACTGCCCTACTATCATATATTCATACTGTTATACTGCTTTCGAAATAAAAA
>Ga0224511_10004986_pt1 | contig 10267 bp, 4 predicted proteins | sample SF_May12_sed_USG_2_FD_169988 | JGI IMG/M metagenome (GOLD analysis project Ga0224511, IMG submission 169988) | Sediment microbial communities from San Francisco Bay, California, United States - SF_May12_sed_USGS_8_1 | ecosystem: Environmental > Aquatic > Marine > Sediment | place: USA... | reverse complement strand
TGGCATTAGGGCAATACTATCAAGACCCGCTGTTTCTGCAAAACCGAACATCAGGTTCATATTCTGGACAGCCTGTCCCGAGGCCCCCTTTACCAGATTATCAATAACAGACAATATCACAACCGTGTCACCCCCCTGTGGGATATGGATTGATATGCGACAGGTATTCACCCCTTTGACCGAACGTGTTTCAGGATGGCTACCAGCAGGCATTACATCTACAAATGGCTCATCTGCATAACGTTCCTCATACAATGCCTGTAATTCTGAACCAGATCCTTTCAGCTTGCCATAGAGTGTGGCATGGATACCACGTATCATTGGTGTCAGGTGCGGAACAAATGTTAGTCCCACGTCCTTGCCCGCCACAGTCGAGAGTCCCTGCACAATCTCAGGCAAGTGGCGATGACCAGCCACAGCATAAGCCTTCATGGATTCACTCACCTCACCCAGTAACGCGCCCACACTGGCCTTACGACCAGCACCACTCACGCCAGATTTAGCATCAGCTATCAAATGATGCGTATCGATCAGTCCTTTTTCAATCAGTGGCAGAAAACCCAGCTGGACTGCCGTTGGATAACAGCCCGGACAGGCGATCAGCTGGGCTGACTTAATTGCTGTACGGTTAACTTCGGGCAGCCCATACACTGCCTGTGAGAGCATTTCCGGCTCGGTATGAGCCATGCCATACCACTGCTCCCATAACTTGGCATCACGAATACGAAAATCAGCACCTAAATCGATCACGCGTGTACTTTGCTTCACCAGTTGTGCCGCCATATTCATTGCTACCCCGTGTGGTGTAGCAAAAAAGACAACATCACAACCAGCCAACACATCCACATCTGGCTCACTGAAAACAAGATCAACATGACCACGCAGATTGGGAAACAGATCGGCCACAGGTAACCCTGCCTCTGAACGTGAGGTAATCACAGCTAATTTAACTTCCGGATGTCCAGATAGCAGGCGCAAAAGCTCCACGCCTGTATAACCTGTCCCGCCGACAATACCAACCTTGATCATTTATTGAATCCTGAGCTTTTTAAAACTATCTAGATAATATAGAAGAGGACTGAAAAATAAAAACCTGCGGGATTACTTATTCCTGAAAAATACCCAATTACTTCTTTAGTATATTTCTCCTGATATAGCGATCCAGTTTCTTTAAATGATGATATCTCCTTGATATTCCGCAGGGAATATCAAGCTGGAGATGATCACCATTGAGCTTCTTCTGATAGGGCAGAGTAAGACCAAAACTCGGCCTCCGGGAATTGGCTAGCACGTATTCCCCTGTAAAACCGGTTATAACATTTATTTCATATTCAGTATATTTTGATTGATTTACAACCTGTTGCTGGCAGAGTTTTGTAAGGTGTTGTCATTTTACCCGAAAATCAATATCTATCACGGAGAAATTACATCTTCATAAGATAGCTTTCACACAGGCATAAAAAAAGCGGCTTACGCCGCTTTAACTGAATTGCATTTTTATTATTATAATTATTTCTGAATAATTCGTATGATGGGTGCTATTAAATAGTTTATAGCATCACAAGTCAACCGTTTTCTCAGACTATAACCTATTGTCATAGTTATTACGGGAAAAGAATCCTGCAATTAGTCCCTGCGGGAATTTTGTGCTCCGGATTTGGCAGTTCCAGACGAACACCAAAGGTATTACTGGCCGCATCAATCACTTCATCAACAATAGTGATATTGGCCATGTGTTCTCCACCAATCGGCTCACCTGGATACACCAGTGCTGTGATTCCCTTTTTGATTTTACCAAACTTTTCAACCGGCACGATAACTTCAACATTTAGCGGATCCATACTCGCTAGTGTCATGATGGGCTTGAAGCCTACATACTCACCTGATGAATTTTTCCTGTCTATAATAACACCATCTATAGGACTGATAATTGTGCGTAATTTTAACAGCTCCTCGGCCTCTTTTAATTCCATTTGAGCCGTCCTTGCCTCGGTTGCCAACTCATCCCTTTCATGAATTGAAATCAGGTTCTTCTTATACAGATCTTCGTAACGTTCGGCCTTACGCTGGGTAAAATCGGCACGTGCACGAGTTAAATCTACTGCTGCCTTTTCAACACTGGATTTCAGAGTGGCAAGGATTTGCCCCTTCTTGACATAATCACCTCGATCAACAGCTACTTTATCAAGCACACCTGGAACAGAACTGCTTATATTCACTACCTTGCTAGGCTCAAGCAGGCAGTCATATTTTTCATCAACAACATATTCTTGTGCGTAAACCAACGATGTTACAAGCAGCATCAGGCAACAAGTAAATTTGATAAAAAATTTCATCATCTAAATTGCCCTTCTACCTCTTGTCTATTGCTTTACTTATACCAGAACAAATAAACACATTGTTTAGTTAAACCACTGGTTTATCTCATTAAGGTCAACCTCGCTTAAAACACCTGTTGCACGCTTAAGTCGTAGAGTATTCAAGATATATCGATATCTTGCCTTGGTATAATCTTTTTTGGCCATGTAATAATCACGCTCTGCATCCAGTACAGCCATACCTGTATACAGTCCTGCCTTAAAGCCTTCTTGTTTTACCTGCAGCACGGAACGCTGCGCCTTGACAGATTCACCTAACGCCTTAACACGCTTGATTGCACTGATAACACCAAAATAGGCAGCACGGGTTTCACGTACCAGTGCCCGACGTTGTTTCTCTGTGTCCTGAATGGCTTGTTGATACAGTTCTGCCGCCTGTTTTGTACGCGAAGAAACTATACCGCCCTGATACAAGGGCACGTTCAATTCCATAGTAAGATTCTGATTTCCTATTTCACTGCCGCCACCATATAACGAACCCTCTGTATTACGGCGATCCTTCTTGGCAATCAAATCCAGTGTCGGGTAATGGCCCGCCCGCTGACGTTCAACTTCTTCAGTTGCGGCTTCTACTTCAAAATTGTTCATTATGATAATCGGGTTCTGCTTGATGGCGGCATCAATCCATGTATCCACATTGGCAGGAACAGGTGGCACCAGTTTGAAATCATCCTGCAACCGGGAAAGAGTACCTCGTGGTAATGTTCCCGCCACCTCCTTAATGGCCTGCAAACTGTCATCCAGCTTGTCATGTTCCTCAATAACTGCAGCTTCAACATTCGCATAACGTGATTTTGCATCCAGCAAATCCGCCTTGCGTGCCAGTCCTATTTTCAATCGCTCACGTGCAAGTTCAAGCTGACTTTTGACGGCAGCCTTTTCTGCTTTGGTAAATGTCAGGCTGTCTTCTGCCACCAGTGCCTGCATATATAGTTCTGCAACACGTAAAACCAGATTTTGTTTTTCAGCTTCAAACCTTGCATCAGCCTTCTTGACCTCGGCCTTGGCCTGACGATGACGTGCCATACTGGAAAAATTAATCACAGGCTGGGTCAATTTCAGTGTAAAAGCCTTGCTGCCAAAATTTGATTTACCCACTGTGTAGCTACCATTATCACTACTGATAATATTCTGATCAGTATAACTATCCTGATAATTGAAATTCACTGCCGGTAACAATGCAGCAAGTGATTGATTTGATGCTTGAGCAGCTGCCATATGTTGATGCCTTGCTCCCTGAAAATGTGGATCATTTTCCAATGCCAATTTGTAAAGCTCTATCAAAGTTCCCGTATACACAACAGGTGAGCTTCCTGTATATACAGATAAATTATCCGCATATGCAGGCATCTTTTCTGCATACACAGGTTGGAAGAGCAGTAACATACCGGCCCATACAGATGAGCACAGTAATTTTTTACTCACTGTTAATTTCGGGTATCGGTTACCTCTTCCCGCTTCTACAATCTTCTTATCCATTGCTTTTGCAAAATCCTTTCACTTCTAAGTTATTGTTATTGTTATTTTATTTTTATAATCGTTATGCAGTAAGACCATCCAACAACCAAAAAGGTCAATGAGGTCAACAAGTACTGCACTTGTCCTCATGTATAGTCGTCAAAGTAACTGTAAAACTTGATTATTATTTAAGTTATTGGCTGGAATTAGGAAATGAAACATACACATACAAATACAAAAACATATTAATTTCAATAACTTATTAAAAAAACTATACTTGGATAATACTCATAAGTTTCACATAACGAGCTCAATATTTTCTGACTTTATCTGGCCAACCCACTTTATCTGGCCAACCCATAGCTCAACTGCCTCACCCTAACTAATTGATTTTCAATTACGATTTCAGTAATTGACTTAATTTTTTTTTACCTTTTGCCGATAGCTCTTTGTGAGCAATGTATTTTTTATACAGCGACATATTCAATTTGGGACAAACAATGATTAAACCCATGGCAAGCGCAATAACAGCCCAGGAAGGAAATACTTCTGATCATCAGATGCAGTCTCTGGGTGATAATGCCGCTCCGGAAAATCTGGCACAAACCTGGCTAAGCTTACAGTGCCGGATGATTGCTGGTGTCACACAAGGTGTGCTTGTGCTGGACACTAATAATGATGGCTCATTTAGACATACTACCCACTGGCCCAAGGGTTCTATCCCGACACCTGAATTATTGTCTGTCATTCAATCTGCGATTAAACAAAAAAATGTTGTCTGTCAGGATATTGATGCACAAAAAAGTGCCAGCAAACAGCACTGTGATCTGATAGCAAGTCCACTCCTGATCAACAACCAGCTTATCGGTGTAGTCGGCATCGAGATTCACAAACAACTGGAAGCCAAAAAACAAACTGTTATCCAGATGCTGAAATGGGGTACTACATGGCTCGAGATCATGTTGCATCAACAAGGGGGTTCAAACAATGCATTACTGGCCTCGGCAATAGAATTTTTAACTACATGTCTGGAATACGACAATGTCCAGATTGCAGCAACAGCACTCACAACCGAGCTGGCTTCACGTATGGGATTCGAGCGAGTCAGTTTCGGTTTTGTTCGAAATAATCACACACAAATTTTTGCACTATCAAATAATGTCCGTTTTGATGCCAAAAGCAATCTGGTAAATGATATTGGCCGCGCCATGGATGAAGCACTCGATCAACAGTCCATCATGCTTTATCCACCAACAGCACGGATACAGTCACATGTTTTCACAGCACATGAGAAACTCTCAAGACAGTGTAATAACAACAACCTTTGCACTATCCCGCTTAAATATCTTGGAAAATATTTTGGCGCATTGACATTTGAGCGTCCTGAAAAACAACCCATCGATGAAATGACATTAGGACTTTGCATACAGATTGCATCACTTGTAGGTCCGGTACTGGGACTAAAAATTCAACAGGATGCCTCTGTTATCAAAAAAACATGGCAGGGTTTTATTATACAACTCAGCAAACTATTTGGTCCACGCCACCCCTTTTTCAAGCTTGTTATGAGTGTATGTACAACAATAATCCTGTTGCTTGCATTTATAACAGGTGAACACAAAATAACAGCAACAGCGACACTGGAAGGAAAAATACAACGTACCGTTGTCATGCCTGCTGATGGATATATTGCGAGCGCTTCTTTTCGTGCAGGAGATATTGTAAAAAAAGATACCGTTCTGGCAACACTTGATGACCGGGAGCTACGCCTTGAACAAGTCAAGTGGTCAAGCAAGCGCAATCAATTTAAGCGTGAACAACATAAGGCATTGGCAGAACATGATCGTACACAGGTTAATATCCTGAGCATCCAGATTGCTCAGGCTGATGCGCAACTCGCACTGATAAATGAACAACTTTCAAGAACGCAGTTACATGCACCGCTGGATGGCATTATTGTCAATGGTGATCTGAGTCAATCGCTTGGCGCACCTGTTGAACGCGGACAGGTCTTGTTTACTGTTGCACCGCTTGATTCATATCGAATTGTATTGAAAGTTGATGAAAGTGAAATAAACAGCATTATGGTAAACCAGACCGGCCATCTTGTTCTCTCTTCCATGCCTGATAAGGTCATCACGTTCAAGGTCTCAAAGATCACGCCTGTTTCCGAAGTGGAAGAAGGCCAGAACTTCTTTATGGTCGAGGCCGAAACAGAAAATAAACTGGAGTCATTGCGTCCGGGAATGACCGGTGTTGGCAAGATTGAAACCGGACAGGAGAAACTGATCTGGATATGGACTCACCGGTTTTTTGAATGGTTCAACATGAAGCTCTGGGCCTGGTGGTTTTAGGTAATTTCACATGTTATCAGTGACCACAAATCCATATTGGGACAAATTCTCCATATTAAAACCACACCTGAAAAGCCATATTCAGGTACACAGACATGTGTACCGCGGACAAAAATGGTTTGTCCTGCAGGACAATATTTCCGGGCGCCAGCATCGTCTGAATGAAGCAGCCTGGTGCGTGGTCGTGCTCATGGATGGCATCAGGACCCTGCAACAGATTTATGACATTGTGCTCGAAAAGACCGACGACAGTGCTCCCGATCAGAACGATATTATCCAGTTATTGACCGGCCTGCATACCAATGAATTAATACAATGGAATACCAAAGCCGATCCTGATGCATTGTCCGCAATGCATCAAACCCTCCAGCGCCAGAAGTGGCTGAAATATTTACATAACCCGCTGATGTTACGCATACCATTATGCGATCCGGACAGTTTCCTTGAAAAAAACCTGTCACTGGTCAAACCATTATTCACAAAATTCAATCTGGTTGTATGGATTCTCGGCATCACCCTGGCATTGATTCAGACCGCGATGCACTGGCCGGAACTGGCCGGCAATTTTAGTGAAAAAATACTCAGCGAACAAAACCTGATCATCATGTTCCTGTGTTACCCAATCATAAAACTGCTACACGAACTCGGGCATGCCTTTGCTACCAAAATATGGGGCGGAGAAGTACACGAGGCGGGAATTATATTTCTGGTATTTATACCCATACCCTATGTGAATGCCTCAACTTCAACCAACTTCCCTGAAAAACACAAACGCATTATTGTCGGTTCCGCCGGTATCATGATGGAAACCTTTCTCGCATCACTGGCGCTGTTTGTCTGGTTGTCGGTAGAAACCGGTATTGTTAGCACGATTGCCTATAACGTAATGATTATTGGTGGTGTATCCACCCTGCTGTTCAACGGCAACCCGCTGTTACGTTTTGACGGTTATTATATTTTTTCCGATCTCATCGATATTCCCAATCTCGCCAGACGTGCCAGCCAATATTATGGTTACCTGAGCAAACGTTATATTTTTGGAGTGGAGCAAATGCAGCCCCCCTCCATCACAAAGGGTGAACGCAACTGGTTCCTGTTTTATGCGCCAGCCGCACTTGCCTATCGCCTGTTCATTATGTTCACCATCATTCTGATGGTCGCAGGAAAATTTTTCTTTTTCGGGGTTGTACTTGCGATCTGGGCAGGGGTAATGCAATTAATTGTACCTGTTGCAAAATATATTATGCTCTTGTTCAAAAATCCGTTGATCCAGCAACAAAAAAGACGCGCCATAACGGCGACAGTTTCAATCATGGTATTTATCATCGGCTTTTTCTTTTTACTGCCATTCCCGCATCAAACAACAGAGGAAGGAGTGATCTGGCTATCGGAAAATGCGCGCGTTCGCGCCGGTACTGACGGGTTTGTGCAGGAACTGCTGGCCACACCTGACACAATGGTGAAAGCCGGCACACCCATTATCCGCTTCAGTGATCCACAACTGGAAACAAAAATAAAATTACTTGAATTGAAATACAGGGAACTGAAAGCAAACTATGTTTCCATAAGGACAGAAGATCGTGTTGAAGCACAAATCATCAAGGAAAGCATTTCAGCCACTGAAGCCGAACTGAAGGATGTTCGCAAACGTGTCAGTCAATTAATCGTTACCAGCCCGGTAGATGGAAAACTTGTTATCCCTCAGGCCGAGGACTTGCCGGGTAAATTTATAAAACAGGGTGAGCAGGTTGCATTTATTCTTGATACATCGACACCTGTTGTGCGTGTTGCTGTTTCGCAGTCAAACATCAACTTGATCCGCAAGGAGACGCAGGATGTATCAGTCAAGATCAGTGGTGATTTGATGGCAACCTGGCCGGCAACCATTAAACGCGAAGTACCCACCAGCTCCAACCAGTTGCCGAGCGCAGTTCTCGGTGGTCTCGGTGGTGGCAAAATAGCCGTCGACCCCACAGATGAAACAGGGGTCACCACCTTGCAGAAAATCTTCCAGCTTGATCTGGCCCTGCCCGATGCCGCCTGCCCGGCCCATAGCAAATCCGGCTACGCAGGCAAACGTGTCTACGTCCAGTTTGATTTCGGGACCGAGCCACTGGCAACCCAATGGTTCCGGTCAATCAGACAACTGTTGCTCAAACAGCTAAATATATGATTTTTCAGAATTTTGTAGCTAGGAAAACTATAGTGAATGGTCTTTCTGACCACTCCTACAACCACAACTCTAAAGACAAAAAACCTAACTGTTTGTTTTTAGACAAGTAATAAAAATTCCCTCTTTCCTTCAAGCCCTCAACAACCCCATAAAGTATCAAGTTTTACCCCCTGAATACCGCAATATATATAAGGAAGTGTCGGTTATCACTGATGGTGGTCAGGTGAAGTACAGGTGCAGGTATGCCTAGAAAGGTCCCTAAAAACAAGAAACATCGATTAGTCCTCGAGGAGCTGGAGCCTCGGTTACTGCTTTCTGGCGGGCTGGAATCAGTGCTGATTGACAGCGGCTACATGGAAGACAGCTCGTCTAACGAAGATACACTCGCCTACATTACTGACTCAAACAGTGAAGACATTCCATACGAGCTGGTCATCATTGATGCCAACACACCCGATCAGGAACAACTGATCAAGGATCTGCTCACCAACCTGTCTGGTGATCGCCAGATTGAAATCGCCATCCTTGATGGCAGTCGCGATGGCATAGAACAAATCACCGACATCCTTGCACAGTATCAAAACCTGGATGCCATGCACATTGTTTCACATGGTAACGAACAAGGTCTTCAGTTGGGTGATACCTGGCTCACTGCCGACTCCCTGAGCAACTACACCAGCCAGATCGCTTCCTGGGGCAATGCCCTGACCCAAAAGGCAGATATATTAATTTACGGTTGTAATCTCGCCGCCAGTGCCGACGGTCTGGCTCTACTGAATGAACTCGGTAATCTCACTGACGCCGACATCGCCGCCAGTGATGACCTTACCGGTCATGCCGCACTCGGCGGTGACTGGGAACTGGAATACAGCACCGGCATGATTGAATCCGGTATCGCCTTCAGCATGGAAATACAAAAATACTGGAACAATGTGCTGGCTACTTATGTAGACGACTTCACTTATGGTCTAGGCGAATTAACAACGCTGACTCCAGCTAGTCCCGATACATGGACCACTGCCTGGGTAAAGGAATCCGGCAGTGTAAATGCAAATGTTACGGCTGATTCTGGAGCAGCCGGTGCCGGTGACGATGCGATATTTATTACTCGTAGTGGCGCAGGCTCAGATACTACTGAATACTCACGCTTGATTGATTTATCAAGCGCAACCGGAACTGAAGCAATATTAACCTTTAATTACCGTGAGCTGCTCAGTCATGATAGCGATGATTATATAGAATTTTTCGTCTCAACCGATGGCACTAGCTGGACATCTATCTTTAAAGATTTCGGAAATAGTTCAGACATCGGTTACGAGGCAAGCGGTGATATCTCTATCTCCTCAACCTATTTTACCGCAACGACAGAAATCAAGTTTTACTACTGGGCGGATGCAGGTCCTACTAATGGGATTTACATTGATGATCTGGTTGTAACGTATAGTACCGGCAATGCTGCACCAGTCCTGGATAACAGCGGTAGTCCCACACTCACCGGTATCACCGAAGATGACACCACTAATAGTGGAACGCTGATCTCTACGATTGTCGGGAGCACTATCACCGATAGCGATGGTGATCCCGAAGGTATTGCCGTCACCGGTCTGACCTCCGGCAACGGCACATGGGAATACAAGATCGGTGCCGGTGCCTGGACAGCGGTTGGTACCGTGAACGCCACTTCTTCATTATTACTGGCCGCCACCGATTCACTGCGCTTTGTCCCGGATGGCAATAACAGTGACAGTGCCACCATTACTTACCGTGCATGGGATCAAACTTCCGGTGCGGCCGGCTCTAAAGTAGACACCAGCAGCAACGGGGGCACCACCGCCTTCAGTACCGCTGAAGACACCGCCTCCATTACCGTGACCGCCGTCAACGATGCACCGGTACTGGATAAC
>Ga0224511_10004985_pt1 | contig 10267 bp, 5 predicted proteins | sample SF_May12_sed_USG_2_FD_169988 | JGI IMG/M metagenome (GOLD analysis project Ga0224511, IMG submission 169988) | Sediment microbial communities from San Francisco Bay, California, United States - SF_May12_sed_USGS_8_1 | ecosystem: Environmental > Aquatic > Marine > Sediment | place: USA... | reverse complement strand
AAGAAAGTTTATGTAAAACATGAATAGTTTTATTTTGATAAAATGCATATGCTTTATAATCAAAATAAATCATGTCTGAAGTCGTGTCAAAAACATTGTTTTTTTTAAATATTGTTTTCCCAAAAAAACCACTGTTTTCCCATAAAACCCATTGTTTTCCAACATGTGCACTTTTTATCCCATTGCTTTAAAACGAAAAAATATCACTGGTGACAGTCATTCTACTTGGTAAGAAGATTGGTCATGGTCAAAAGATGACCCTATAACTTTTGAGGTCACTAGGTCAAAGGTCAAAGTCACAAAAACCATGTCTACTTAATATTTTGAAAAGATTATGAGTGACAGTCATGGTACTTTGTAGGACGATTGCTCATGATCAATAGATGACCCTATAAATTTTGAGGTCACTAGGTCAAAGGACAAGGCCACAGTACCATTTAATGCAAAAACCATGTCTACTTAATATTTTGAAAAGATTATGAGTGACAGTCATGGTACTTTGTAGGACGATTGCTCATGATCAATAGATGACCCTATAAATTTTGAGGTCACTAGGTCAAAGGACAAGGTCACAGTACCATTTAATGCAAAAACCATGTCCGCTCAATATCATAAAAAGTTAATGAGTGACAGTCATTCTACTTGGTAGAAAGATTGATCAAGGTCAGTAGATAATCCCTTTATATTTTGAGGTCAGTAGGTCAAATGTCAAAGTCACAGTAGCATTATATGCAAAAACCATGTCCGCTCAATATTTTAAAAAGTTTCTGAGTGACAGTCATTGTACTTGGTAAGTAGATTGGACATAGTCAGTAGATGACCCCTATAAATTTATAGGTCACTAGGTCAAATGTCAAGGTTACAGAAGCATTTAATGCAAAAAAATGTTCGCTCAATATCTTCAAAAGTTTATGAGTGACAGTCATTGTATTTGGTATGAAGATTAGTCATTGTCAGTAGATGACTCCTATATATTTTGAGGTCACTAGGTCAAAGGTCAAGGTCACAAAAGCATTTAATGCAAAAACCATGTCCCCTTATATCTTCAAAAGTTTATAAGTGACAGTAATTCTACATGGTAGGAAGATTGGCCATTGTCAGTAGATAACCCTATACATTTTGAGGTCACTACGTCAAAGGTCAAGGTCACAGAAGCATTTAATGCAAAAACCATGTCCGCTCATACCTTTAAAAGTTTATAAGTGATAGTCATTCTACTTAGTAGAAAGATTGGTCATACACAGTAGATGACACCTATACATTTAGAGGTCAAAGGTCAAGGTCATAGTAGCATTGATGCAAAAAACATGTCCGCTCAATATCTTGAAAAGTTTGAGTGACAGTCATTGTACTTGGTAGGAAGACTGGTCACAGTCAGTAGATGAACATATAAATGCAGAGGTTAATCTCAAGTAAAGTTTTCACCACTAATTTATCGAACTGCTTATCCTTCGGGCGTATAATGCTCCGACACGCAAAGCTCTAGTTTATTAGATACCAAAGATGTCACAAGTCATTGTTTACGATTTGTCGGCATGAAATCATAGAATGCATCACCGGAATATCATAAATAATTATATTTTTCAGTTAAATACATTATATATTACAAATTAATTGCTATTTTTTAAAACAAATAATGAAACAAATATAAAAATTAAGTATTATATTATTATTTACGACATAGGATTTTTCGGCAAATCTTTTCATTCTAAGAGATGTATTTCAAGTTAACTAGAATTCTATATTTAATAGAATTTCACCAAATACTACCAATATACTCACCAATGTATAGCACACATAAAAGAACAAAGAAAATGTAAGTTACCATGTTAATTTGTTTTACATTGCAATTTCAAAAGGGATGGATGTAGTTATGTATACACAAAAAGGCTGTAGGGTTTAAAGTGTACATCATAAGATATTAAATGTTTGGCATTCTAAGTATTATGAGGACAATTTATGACAAAATTTAATAAAACGAACTGATAATAAGCATATTATTAATATTCATTTTTTAATCTGACACTGACATGAGAGAATCTGCTTACAGATGACTTTTATCCCAGTAAGTAAATATACTTTATACAATATAAATGGCGGACATTTTGATTTGATTTCTTGAAAGTCAAGGACACATAAAATACAGCAGTGTAGAGCAAAAATGGAATTATCATACCTCAAATATGTAAATAGGCATGATGCCCTGTTTGTACCAAAAATGCCGTTAAAAGTTATATTTTCCCAAAATCAAACTAGTGTATTTGGCCATATTCTTATTTAAAGGAGCTAGAGCACAGAAAATTGGATTGAAAAGTACTTATCTTAAAATATGATTTAGGTAAGAGTCTTAGCAAAGAAATGTGATGTAAAATGGCTGACACAAAAACAAATTTGAATACATATTTTAAAAGATGAAAAATGCATGTAATATGAGGTAAATCCTTTTTTTGTGTCCGTGGACAAGAAAATGATTTCCCCTCACAATGAATGGTATATTGGAAATGTCCTGATTTGTGCAACGTTTTCTTCAAAACTAGCACATGGTACCTATTGTTTATGCTCTATTATGCAGTTATTTAGACTTTTAGGGACAGTTTAGATTTTTCCCCATGTTAATGCCCAAACCGTGCTCTGGTGACTTTAAATGTGTTTGTAAAATAAATCGCGAGTAGAAAAAAATGAGGAGTTTTAGCGATAGTCTATTTAAATTGCAATCTTCTCAATATATTAATCACAAACAATTTACAAAGTGTTCTTTTTAAATCAGTAATGGTAATCTAGTAAACATATAGAGAATCATACTCTCAATGGAACAATTTCTCATTCATTATATGTTCCATGTAATAATTATGTACATTTACAAAACAAAATAAGACTTTCCTACCATTTTTCTTTACTAATGTTCGTACAAAGTACTAAATACTAGAACCCTGGAACGGATCCCATCGGATAACGGGTTCCGGGTGCCGGGTATAAGTAGCCGCAGTGCTATTTTCATATGCGAAAAAATAAACTGTAGTGACTGCCTTCAAATTTCATTTTGTTGTTGTTGCTATGGTGGCTGATTTGTGCCATGTCGTATTATCGTGTTTTCGGGGCGAAAAGGCGAAAAGGCGCCACGCGAAAACCCGCCAAATTGTGTCATTTTCGTGTTTTCGCATGGCGACCTTTCGCCCCGCCACACAAAAGTACGACACTTTTCATGCGTCCCCTTTTCGCCTCCTGTTTGTTGTATCTTTGCCTGGCGGGGCGAAAGCCCGCCAAAATCACCATTTGGCGTGTTTTCGCGTGGCGACCTTTCGCCCCGCCAGGCAAAGATACGACAAACAGGGGCGAAAACGCGAAAGGTCGCCACGCAAAAACCCGCAATCACCTTTTAGCGGGTTTTCGCGTGGCGACCTTTCGCGTTTTCGCCCCGAAAACACGTTTATACGACATGGCATAAATCAGCCACCATATTGTTGCACAACTGCTACTGATAAAGAATGTAATTCTGCTTAGAGACAGGCTTTATTTCTTTGCCTTTGTCTCCCCTTGACATGGTGTAACGTAATGTTTATACATTGGTAATCATTGGTATTTGTGCGAATAAAACTAATTTTTTGTGAAGTTTAGAACGGCAAACTATTGATAACTTGTTTTAGAAGTTTAATGTGCGGATTCTTTAGTGAGGTTAAACGTGTAGCTGAAGAAGCTGCCTATATCTGAAAAACAGCACATCAGGTATCACATTTTAACTCAAACAACTTTTTGTGTCGCGATTTTGCTAGCGCTTTATGGTACATTTGCCAACTCCCTCGTGCACTTTCACTCTGCATGAACCACACCAAAAAAGTATCATTCCTTATATTTAAAGCAGCTGTGCTCCAGAATATACTAAAAATCATTTGTTACATTTTTTTCTCAAAATATCTCTTCAAATATATATAGTTTTTAGAATTATGATAAACATACATATTTTCACCTTTTTTGCTTTGAAAACAGACAATTCGCTTTTCTGCCATCGGCATATTCCTGATATACATAACGGCTACTGCGTAAGTAATTTTTCAAAAATTGTATAAGTGAAACATCGACAAGAAATCGTTTAGGTATACAGAGCAGTAAGGGTCCGTTTATACAGAGCGCAAACGCGAAAGCGAACGCGGTTTTTCGTCCTGGAATAGTTTAGTTATTTGTATAAGAACCGTTCAAATAGAGTGCGAACGCGAACGCGAACAATTTTTGTTCGCGCGAGCGACCGCTTTGATTGCCCCAAAAGTTCGCGCGGCTTTTTTTGCTATTTATCAATCAACAAGTACTTTCCATGCATTATTTCTACGTCTGACTGTTCTAAGAAAAGCTATGCACTAGCATCAGTCTGCAAAGATTGTGAAGTTTGGAGAAGAATGTACAACATAATGGACAAGACAGAAGCCATGACTTTTGAAATTGAGAAGAATCATGAACTGTATGACAAAGCAGACCAAGATTACTCATTAGGAATATTTTGCGTACAAATACATAACTATGATTTTCTCTGTGTTTGATTATACCTGCGCCATGATTCCAAATGACCAACTTTTATATCTCAAGCAAGTAAAAGACGATCCGCCTCGAAATCCGTCGACGGTTTTCCGCGTTCGGGTTCGTGCTCTATTTGAATGGCAAAACCGCTCAACAGTTGCGTTCGTGTTCGCGTTTGACGCGTTCGCGTTCTCGCTGTGTATAAACGGATCTTAAGATTTTATTCAAAGGATGTAATTTGATTCATGATATTTTGTCCATTTGTTATTCAAAATAATAATAATAACAGTTAAAAGAGAAGTCAATATGAACAAGGGACACTGTGACTTTCAGTTGCAACTAAACTTGTTATCATGCACTACTTGCACAAAAAGGTAACACAACGCAGAAAAAGACACGAAGCGTCACAAACAAAGACAAAGGCTACTGAGAAGTAAACGAAAGAGAACATAATTGAAAGAGAAGTAGCGCAGAACATCGATAAAACAATAAGTAGACAGAGTAAGACATTCAGAATAATAATTATAGATGAAACTTGTGAAATAATGAAATAAAAATATATCGTATGACTGTTAACGTTTTGCAGTTGTGACCATGATAAAATACATTAAAACAATGACTTATATACATAGTATCAGTTGTGACTATAGAAATAATAATAAAGTTAATGTTCATGTTATACTTATAATCAGGGCTCTCTATTAAGTTAATAGAGAGCCCTGTTATAATGTTGTTCTCTGTTTCTTACTTGTACATATTTTTTGTATCAGAGAAAATGATTGATGAGGTTTTTTGTTTATAAAAAACACATGGTTAAATATTGACCTTTTGTGATTTGTTTCTGCCAGTTAAGGGCCTCAGTAATTTTGAACAGTACACATCGTTATGTATTTTGCTTTAATATGCCATCCATTGTGTTTTTATAAATCCCATGTATATACTTCATATTAATGCAAGAATGTGTAACTTTTCATTTTATTTGGAAAGTCTTGGTTTGCCCAAAAAAGTTGGTAAGAATTAGCTAAAGCGCCTTTTCGGGGCCTCATTATTTAAAACGAAGGTACTCTTAGCGTAGTCTTACGGTATTCATTTAACCAAGTACCATGATAAACAATCATGTCAAGTTTCATGATTTTAGCAGGCTTCGCACAGAAATTTCACATACATAATTCACTATTTTCTGATAAGTGTAATTTACGGAATATTTCGATTGCGATATTAACTGAGTTAAAGATAAAGCAATGTATTTCGTTAAACAAATAAAGTATTTATTTCTTTTATGATAGGCAGATATATAAATCCGCCAAATATCAAACGTGTATATAACATATGAAATATGTAAATAACTCTTTCACGTATTACTAACACGTTCAACTTACGGGACATTTAAAAAACTGTGTAAACGTATTTAAACTTATTGATCATGTGATATTTTAATAATTCCATTTTGAAATAGTGCCAACATAATACGAAACTGTTGTTAAACAATTAGTACGTATCAACTACTCTTATACAAAGTTATTTTGGACTTGCTAGTTACATGTCTAAAACATATTAAGATAAATATTTATTATGATGTACGTGACTTACTTTTTTAACATCTTAAAGAGCGTGAAATACAACAATTGTGTATTATGACATCATATTGTATATTGCCACTTACGTAACAAAATATATTAGCCTACGGGGTACAACGATAAACATTTATAAGGAATTTAGGAAATGCGTTTATCAAAAAAACAAACTTTAAACATTGTTTCACAATACAAACATCGGTATCTTAAGAAACTATGGTATGTTTTGTTTCTCCAGATGCGTATAACATAGTAAGTAAACGATAATAGTTTTGAATAAAAATGTATATTGCTTTTGGGTTTCATTTAAGTTATAACCTAATTAATTTGGTATTATTTTTTTATACATTCTTGAGAATCAACAGACATTGTATTGCATAAAATGTTCGCAAATTGAACAACACTTTCGTTTTTATTTTTATTTAGATGTAAAAACATTATTACATAAAAACGAGTGTATATATACATCAGCATAAAAAAATCTTAATGTAGCTAGTCAAACTTTCGGAATAAAAGAAAAAAAAACATACTATTCACTACACATTAGATTGTCGTGCAAGTTTACTTCCATAAATATGTTGCTTCATGTATGAGCCAATGGATAGTTCCACAAATTTGCATGCTTCTTCCATGCGGCGTATTCTCTTTGATCATGTGATAACGTTTATAACTAACAGGAAGTATGCTTTCTTTTGTATTTTCTAGGTCAGATTGTCAGCTGACAATATAATCCTAATCTATTGGATTAAAATTGACCATGTACAGTTATAAATGATCATGATTGACAGCTGTGGAACTGTCTATTGTCTAGGTTGTTATGTGTTATGTTTAAAACGTATGTATCAATGTGCGTGTAACCATGTGATCTCTGTGTATATGGCTGTTTTAGTGTTTACTTTAACTATGATTCAACTATTATTCACTTAAAACGTATTAGATCTACATGCAACGTAAAAGTAGCAGTAAGACTAGAAAAGAAAAAATAAGAAAAAAAACTACATAGAAAATCATAAGTAATAAATATACATACCTAATAAATCTAACCAATCGCAATCTGCATTTGTACCACGTGGACGTCCAATATATTCCCGTATTGGATCCAAAAAATATAATTATACTATTTTCATATTGGAGGATGGGGTACATGTGCACTAAAATAAGTATGCTAGTCTGGTTTCCGATTTCAATATCTTAAGATAATATTTTTTCAAAGTAAACGAAATATATATAATAAAAAGTTCATTAAATTTTTTACTGTACAATCGGCTCGTCCAATATGATTGTTCAAGCTGTGTACTCGTCCAAATATATTCCCGTATTGTACAGCAACATGTATAATAACCTTTAATTATATAACTTTGTCTACTGCTGATAGATAATGCGTTCAAATTTCCATACTAAATCATAGGCGCAATGCAGTCAAACTTGTTTAGTGTCTTTCTTGTAAGTAATACTTATTTTCTCTAACTGACTTTATCTAACTGGGCTTGGAGAGATCTTTCAGAATATGGTTTGGTGGGGGTCCACGCGCTAATTTTATGGGATATGTTGGGTCAAATTTGTCGCTTTTAACATGTTAAGTTCAATTGTTAGTACTTGCGGCTGCTGTAAAAAGTGGTCCGTACTACATCGTTATGTAGTTATGTTTTCCAGTCCTCTGGGATTATGGATTGTATATTGTTTGGGTATGAAAAATGGAGTTCCGCTCCTGCGATAGGGGCATTATTTATTACAATTGATGAACACCTTCAATAAAATCGAGGCTGCTATTTTCCCCATGCAAGCTATGCTTCCCGAGGACTTTCCCGTTAACGTTCACCTAAAATAAAGAGCTCAGACGACAGAATGTTATGAAATTGTGTTGTGGCCTTACGCTGATTGTAACGCTTACACGTAAGCGTTAATTCAGCGTTAACTAACACTTGTTAACGGCCACTTATTTTTCAACAACCCAATACCGTTGACAACGTAAGCAAACGTTGACGCTGATGTTCTGACGCTTACACGTAAGCCATTGCGTACATATAGTTTTTTTTTAAACAACCTGGCCTTTGTCCTATAAAATTCCCATAGATCGTTAGCGAATCTGGTGTTAACGAATATAGTTGTGGTATAAAAAGAGACCCGTATTAAAGGGTGGGGGAAGTTTACTTGGTGCAGACGATACATTTTTTTAAAAAGTAAGGCCTGGAAATCAATACATGTTGTAAAACCTTATTTATAAGCGAATAAAATTATTTTTGGCATCATCAAAACTATGGGATCTATATCTCTATAGACCTAATTCGACCGCCATCTTGAGCGCCAGTGTACAGCTGCCTTGCTTAAATCATCCGGTCGAAAGAAATTACCCTCTGAAATTCCTGTTAATACAGAATGTACCAGAAATCGTGTCGCCAAGTCCACAATTAATCCAATCACACTCCTGTTTATATTCATCATGCCTTAATGAAGAAACGGTGTCTAGAGAGACACTTCCATTGAAAAAATTGAGAATATAGTGACTTATTCATCTACGTAGAATTGCTGCGATTAAAAAATCCCATTCTGATTGACAGCTTAAATCCCGGAAAACATCGGTCTTCCTTAAACTTGTTAATTACACGATGTCGGGGGATAAAAGTGGCTACAAATGTGCCCAATTGCCCTTATTTACAAATTGACAGTTTATCTGCCGTCTAAATATCCTGTATTTTCACACAATGAAAGAGTTTCTTGTATTAATTGAACAGAAGCGAGTCTGTGGGTCTCTTTTTCGCGCCATCAATATCCCAATACCACGTGACCTTGTCCATCACTCGCGAGAGTTCCATTTGCGAGATTGAACGGGACTAGAGGAACCATTTGTAAACGTCAATTACTTTATATGTATTTAATGTTATCTCGTAAATCTAGCAATTTTCGTACAATCATAGCCATGGAAATAATTCCGCCAGAAAGCGACGTAATCAATTTTGGTAACATTTTATTTGTGTACTCAGAACCTTTAACACGTAAAAGGTTTTCAGTCGTTAATTTTGGCAACAAATGATGCGAAAAGCGGCGACGGTTCTTTGGCGCAAGAAGCAATTTTCTAATGAATTGCGCGGCCGTAAATCGGCAAAATTGTTCATTTGTAACTCCTCTAAAAGCTTTTAAGGAATAAGAAATTATTTGCACAGCTAGTTTCCGTCCTTCCAGTTTAGCCATTCGACGGATTAAAGTCTAGCACAGTAAATGGAATAATTAAATGAAAAAATATTAAACACGAAACGTCGTAATATTATTATGTTTATGAATTCGTCCATTTATTTTACGACTGTGCTTGTCTGTGCATATTTCAATTCCATCTTTCCTTATTCTTCATGTTTAAGATCAGATCTTCTTGCGGTAGATTTACAAGTTGTATTTTAAGAGGTTTCGATATTAAATTTGGATCATCGAAACTTTTGACAATATCATAACGATATTTCATAACTATTATTAACCTATTACAGACAAATTTCGCCACCTGAAGTAGCGGATGAAATAAAGTCAAGTACCACACACTTGTTAAACGGGTACTTAAAAACTGACTGCATGTTATAGTGATAATAAAAACATCATATTGCAGTTAATTTTCGCGAGAAGTAGCCTATCCGCGCGGGAAATTGCACGAGATGACAACCGGAGTGGACGTCAAGAGGTGATTATCTCGCCCGCCGCGCGGCGCCCCGGCCGCCAGCTGTGGAGCGGCCGCGGGGTGCTCGCTACCAGGGGTCGCCCCAGTACTCTCCCGACACCAAACCTGCCCTTCACCGCCACTTTAGGCGTCGAGTTGCATCACAATTTATGATGATGTCGAAATATTTGCTTGTTGAAGATGTTACTGTATTTTATTAACCACTTTTAACTTTCATTACCGTCGTCGTATTTGTATAACACAATAACGATGTAGCAGAATATTACGTATGCATCGAATAATGACATTTTTTAACGAATAAGAACGTCCTGTAATACACGAGTTCTGTTTGCTCTTTTGTAATGATTGTTTAATTGAAGAATGGGTGTTAAAATTATTAACGAGCTTCATTTGTGTGTTACATATTGAGCATTTTGTCACGAAAAATTGATCCGCCCGTCTTAATTTAAACATTAATTTCTGCTCAAAACTCAATACATACAAAGACAGCCTTACAACCGTTATCAGACAAATGTTTTCGCACCTG
>Ga0224511_10004984_pt1 | contig 10268 bp, 11 predicted proteins | sample SF_May12_sed_USG_2_FD_169988 | JGI IMG/M metagenome (GOLD analysis project Ga0224511, IMG submission 169988) | Sediment microbial communities from San Francisco Bay, California, United States - SF_May12_sed_USGS_8_1 | ecosystem: Environmental > Aquatic > Marine > Sediment | place: USA... | reverse complement strand
GTACCATGTGGTCAGCATGGTTATTCAAAATGGTGGATAAGTTTTCAAGGTGAGTGTTTATGTTTAGCTTTTGTGTGTCCATGAAAAAACTTTATTGAGAAAAATAACGCTCCTTGTCACTAAAGCAGATATCAATAGAACTTTTTTAATTCATGACTTTCTTTAATTTTAAATCATTACTTAGTGAATTGATGCCAAAAAAAGTAATCTTCAAAGTCATTTTCTTAATAATTGTTGAAATATTTTCAAAATTTAAACACTGCTACAGTAATTCATATATGTATATTTTATAAAATGAAAAGGAGTTCATTCAACACTTATTGCAATTAAATGTAAATGAAGGTTTAGTGTATCTTGTTTCAATGACTGCACACACACATTTCATTATTTGATACCACCTTAAAAATATATCATTCAGAGTTTAAACAGATTCAACAACCAACTATTGAAACATTAAATATTCCCCGTGATATCAAGTGCTTTGATATCTTACCTTTTATTGTCCCAGATAAAGCACTAAAATATGGCTTCTTTGTTTTTGTTAGAAACCCGGAACCAATCACTGTAGAAAGCGGATGTGAAGTACTCGGTAAACCTTCCCGATGTATACAAATCGGTATCCTGTGATTGTTATAATAGTTCTATCAATGTACCAAGTCGATAGTGTACAACTGTTTACATATTTACATTGCCACCTCTTAAAATGGGTTTGATAGATCTGGAACCGGCTTCTATAAACACCGATAGGAACACGTTCTCTTTCCGGAAACTGTTTTGACAAAAAGTTTTACTTTGCCATTCAATAAAATGTAAACATTTATTTCGATGTTTCATATTTACTTATTTTAGCAGGCTCATATAATTGACGTTTGACGTTTTTCCGTCCGATACATCGAAGAAACAAACAAAAAGGTCGAAAATCTTTCTTACTTTCTATCATTATGGTAACAGCTTTGATAGAGTGTCGACGTGCTATCAATGTAACATGCAACCAAGCTTGTCTTGCTTATTTTGAGCGTATTATACTCCAGGTAGTTTGAATTTTAATGTTGACATGAAGTACCTAGTTCTCTTATTATGGAGCGTACATGTCGTGGATACGGAATTATTTATCCGGTCAAACAATCACATGCTGGACCAACTGATTCATGATAAACCGTCCAGGAACTCGCGAGAGTGTGCTACTCTATGCGACAAAACGAATGGATGCAAGGCATTCAACTTTACTAACAGTGAACATCGTTGCATTCTTGCAAGAAATACTAGAGATGTTGACACGTTTGATTCGTCTGTGTACGCCCATAAATCCGTGGTAAGTATAATATGCAGTACCAATAAGTTCTGGTTTTCAGGTTTGTTGTAGACCTAACAGATATTTAAAAGGTAATAGAACCTAAAGTATGCATGAAGATACAAGAAATACAAGAAGAGCTTTAAACTTCAGACACCTTCAGTACTATTTAATACTCGAAGAATTTGTGCCTGGATTCTTATTCAATCATGGGTATTATAAATGTAACGCATGCATTATTTGGTCACAACATTTTACAATGTTCCATTTAATTTAATAAGTAAAATCTATAAAAGTAATGACATTTGTTTTGTATGTTAGATATTATCATACATTTCAGATTTGCAGTCGGTTTGGGCAGTCGTGCTATCGCCTGTTCACTAGCTGGAAGCTCGGCGACGCAGCTACCGCCCACTGTGAGAGCATTGGTCACCACATGCTGACCATCACCTCCGCCGAGGAGAACCGGTTCGTAACTGACCTCGTGAAGGAAGTGTACGGATCAGCAGGTATTTGATTTGTCAAACTTAAAAACATTTGTGATAAAGATTCTTTTCTCTCTACTTTTGTAAAATGTGCTTTCCTTTTTCACCTTCCTATCATTTTATCCATCTTGATTGTTCTAGGTGGACTAGGTAGAGAGTGTAAAAATATTTAATTTTCATTTTCTTCTTCAATAAAGGTTGAATAAAGTGTGATGTTTGCTATATTATATATAGCGGAAAACAGGTTTAAACCCCCAATGAAAGTCATTGACCGTACCAAGGTGGTAACCAAACATTTCTTGGATAAATCATTTAAGAAATTATAAATAATAAATAACATGAAAATAAAAATCCGAAAAGCACACAAATGTTGTTGTTTTTCTGAATGTCTGTTGAGTCTTGGTGTTCTACGTATTTTTGTGATGTTCGGTGTTTTTTGTGTACGGGCCATTTTGCCATGGTGCCAATAACTTGACATGTCTACACTATTTACAACATTCTTTCTTCAAACATCTCTTCAATTTATATTATGCAAACTCCAACGGTCGTAGGCTCCGTTTTAAGATTTCAAGCCTAGAACTGTTCTTAACATGTTTATTAAAACGATCCATTTTAATAGGTACATATCCGATGGAAGTATGTATGTAATTGAGCAGTACAATTTTATACGGGTTTTTCAGTTGTTTACGTCTACAATACTTAGCGTATTAGTTGACCAATGGGTTAAGAGATATTCGATTACGTGCTTGTCATAGCCAATGAACCATTATCTACACTTAAAGACAAGACACGTGTTGGAGGTTATTAAGTTTGCTCAAAACACCTACCAACACACCACCTTCCTTTCATTTTTAGGTATGGTTTTGTCTTAAATTTTTGTTTCAGAGTTTTCCTGAGTATCATTGCTCTGCGTTTCATTGTTTGTCATGTTATATATTTTGTGACCACATAGATATGAATTTTGAAAAAAATACGATTATGTTTGTTGAGCTTAAGTTTTACTTGGCATTACTGCCCTTTAAGATAAAATATCATTTAAAGGTTTGTTTGAAGTTTTCTTGATATCCATTTAAAACACAATAAATAATAGAAAATATACAACTAATTAATATGATCTATTTAGCACAACGTACTTTTTTTATTTAATACAATTACTGTTTGCCCCCTAGATGCGTGGATTCTTCTTGGCTGTATGTACACACCGGGCAATGCTGTAGAATGGGTGACTGGAGAGAATTGGATCTACAGCAGTTGGAGCTCGTGGAGTCCCTACCCGGTGAACAGCAGTATGTGCATAGAAATGTACATCACAGCCTCCCAGCCAGACGGTCTGTGGGGTATAACATCCTGCGATCACGGCCATTTCTACGTGTGTGAGAAAGACCTCGCCTAATACGAGGCTTATTGAGTGGAACTCTAACATAACCGAAAAATGTGGGTTTTGTTTTCATCTTACATGTATTTGTGGAAATAAAATGTTTGTATGTTGTTGTTGAGAAAAATTGCACGCCTTAAATGAATATTGCACAATTGTCACTTTTACTTTTACTTTTATTCCTCCATATACATGATACGAAGATCAGGAAAACATAGTAATATGTACAAAATATTTACATAAGACATAAAAATACAGTTTACACTATGGATACATATCAAAAGGAATATGCGCGTTGTATGAACATGTTATAGTATAGATGCCTAAGCGAAAGTGTCATCAAGAAAAAAAAGAACAACAACAAAACAACAACAAAAAACAACAGCCGTTTGTTTGTTTTACTCAGATTGTAAGGATGTCGTAACATTATTAACGTAAGAAGTGTTGGTGCATTGGATAAATCAAGTACTCCTGACAGCCTAGCGGCAAAAAACGAGTCTAGACATGTGTATGTGTATTTTTATAAGAAAAGGGTAAGTGTGTTTAAGAAATGCACGTTTTAGCCTTAATACATTTAATTAAGACATATAAATTTATGACTAATTTTACAAAGACTTGAGTATCGGGAAAGTCACTATTGATCATTAAACAAGAAAATGATGACAATACTATTGAACTTATTTCGAAGTTAGCTAAGCAAGACAATAATCTACAATCTAATAATGTTGTAAGCCACGTACAAATTGTTCCATATGAGCCTAGACAGAGAAGGCGAAAATGCTAGCCCAAACAACATGGGCCTATGAGCTAACTAAGCAAACAATATACAAGTGGCAAATTGCATGCACAAAACAACATTATGTAAGCAATCCACAAATCAAGGAGACGAGCTTCATGTTCTGAAATGTCTCATGGTTAAGGTTCGCCAACAGACACCTATAATAATTACACTGAGTTAATAAATCAGCGCAACGCATACGGTTGAAAGCACTGTGACATTGTAGTTCAATGATTTTCCCATAACTTTGCGACAGTTATTTATTGCATTGCACAATAAGATGCGATGCTGTACTAGATCAGAGTTAACGCATTACAGAGTGATCATGTGTTCCTGTATTTTGGCATAACAACACGACCAATAATTTTCCTCATTGTCCTTCTGAAAATAGACGACAGTTCTTGGCAAAGTCTGGTCATGGTCCATATACAGCTCACACCATCAGAACGCAATATCAATAGAGCGCAATGGGATAGTTCTCGACACATTCATGAAAATGTTCAGTGTTACTTCGTTGGATAGTATTTTGATCAAGTACATGGCGTTATGCATACTTGGTCAATATTCTGTTAATATCCGGGATGAAACCAAGGCTATGGTTATATAAAACATATAAAACGATAACAAGTAATAAAACTCGCGAATTTAGTCGTTCTGATTTTGATGTGATGACAAAGTTATGCTTACAACTAAAATATATTTCCACAAAATCGCCCCTGGTCATGCTCAGTATTACCCTATTTCCAGAGCGCAACAACGCATGTACCGCGGCACGGGACATCCTTCATCTTCAGACGATGTGAAAAAAGCGTGGATGTGTTAATATTGCCTCAAAGTTAGCCTTTGTCGAAAATTTATCATATTACGGCTGTCAATTGGCATGACCAGCGATCCCGGTGTTTCCATTTGTCACAGGTTACTAAGACGTTAACTTAATATTTGTATGATGTATCAGTTTATTAACAAAATCATTTAAAAATCATGTTAAATGTTCGTTTGGTCTTGTGCTGTGTGTTTTTGCTATGCTAACTAATGTTTTTATAAAGTTTGAGATCTTACAGTAAGGGAAACTTAAAATTATACACTATCCCAAACACTAACTATTTTAAACGAACTTTTAGCTGTACCAGCATAAATGTGTGGAACACAATTCCACCGTCGATTAAAGCATCTAACAACATAGATACCTTTAAGCCTAGATTAAAAGCGCATTTAAACTTAAATCCAGTTCATTTATCATTCATCATCTTACTTATTGACGTATGTCTGTCTGTCTACCAGTTTTAGAATACTTAGTATGTCAATTATTTGAATGACTGTTGTTTGATTGCTTTCCGTGTTTATTTTGAACACTTGCAGATCAAACTTATCATTATTATACATAACCTATCACTTATGCTATGTGTATATGTTTGTTTGCTTACGTTTTGTTGTGTGATTTTCATAACAAGTTTCACCTATTAAATAACTGATTATCTTATCAATTCTTCCATTGCTTTGTTGAAGACCTTGTTGTATATAAAGACATTTCAATATTACATGCACTATATGTTTGTATTTTTGATATGTTTTTAACAAGCTATCTTCGTTAAATAAAGATCTTATTATTACTATTATTATTATTATTATTATTATTATTATTATTATTATTATTATTATTATTATTATTATTATATTGCCCTTACACTTATCCCAGACTGCCTTGTCAGCTTTTTTTCTTTGAACATATTTAATTTATAATTTATTATATTAATTTTATATTAATATCTAAACTTAATTCATCAATCCGCAAGCGGACTGACTGCTTCAACATATAAATTCAGCAGTGATGAACAATAATGGTCGACGCCAAGAATTATGTATAAATCGTCAATAACTTATAAGTAATCGTTGCCGCTCCAGGTTTGACTCGAACCTTTGATACTGACTTTGCCGTCCTGTGGTTTACAGAGAACTCCGTGGTCTCAATGCGTAAGACTTCCATGACCACTTGTCAGGACAGACATACGTTTATGCAACAGCTTGAACAGGCGGATCGCTGTAATTGTTGTTATGTTTGTAGTATGTGCATGTTTGATTACTCGGTGTTGTCTTCCAATATAATTCATTTGGTTTCTTTGTCGTTTCGTATTTTCTTTATCCCCGTTCAAAATTAATCTCCGTATCCCCGTTTTTTATAATACATCTCTTATCCTAGAACCGGTCAGTTAACTTTCTATATTTAGCTTCTCTTTTCATTGGCCGGCCCTGCCCTTTTTTTTACTAACTACGTAACTTATAATATCATCACCTCATAAAATCATTCTTCACCGAGTCATTGTACTGACAACATCTTTATTCTAATTTATATCTTCTTCAGCTCTTATTACTTCGAGCGGTAGCATTTATATTTATATTAGACGCAGCTGGTAAGCGTTGGTTATTATTATTTATTGTTTATTCTATTAATTGTATTGTACATAAACATTTGTATTTGACTTATAAATTCTATTTTTTATCATGTTTTAAATATTGTTGATGATTGTACATATTGTTACTGTAACCGTATTATTATATTGTAGGCTACAGTTATATATACACAGTACGACTACGAATACCCGTAAATAAAAGATATTCCGTACGTCGTCGTTTGGTCTCCTTGAACCCCACACTTACTACATGTTTTTTCAATCACACGATGTATTATACTAGAAATAGGGTTGAATTTTCAGATAAGGTAATAATCTAAAACAGTACACTGTTAACATTTTGCCAAAATGTGATTGCCACAAACACGATGACTATAATCTACGTCCCATGATATAGATACTATATAGTATTTAGGGAATTAATTAACAAAATTTATATCAACATATTCCGATAAAAAGGGAAAGGTATATCATGCACTGAAAACATTTTTGTATCCCACAGTATAAAGAATATAGCCTCCATGTTTGCCATCCGGTGTATTGTGTATGTAAGCTAAAGTAGACGCTTATCATTTCAGAAATGAGATACTTTTCTCCTCCAACGTTACTAAGTCCCATACGCTTGTTTGTAAACAGTGTGTTTGAATTGGGAAAAAAATCTGGGACATATAAGATTAGGTTTAGCAGTTTATAGGATTAACATTATAATACAAATTGTTTGCCATCGACAGAGGCAACGCAGCGGTGGGATCAATTATTTTTTATTCACAAACATACAAATAATGTTGGTTAATTCGTGTCTGTTAAACTCCACCAGCGCCCACACGTGGCCACACTACGGAAGTCCCTTCTCACACACGTAAACATGGTTGTGCATGCAGTCAGTGATTGCCCAGCGTCCTTCTGGTCGGGTAGCCTCTACTATCATCTCAATGCAGTGAACCGAGGACACGCTGTATGGGTGGCTGGGGTACCAGTTGGTGTACACACTGGTTTCGCCTGTTACCCATGCAACCGCATTTCCGGTTGTATAACTTGCGCCAATCCACACGTATGTATCTGTAACTTGCAAAACGTTTGCTTTACCTTGATCATCAACGATTATTTTACTTTATTAAGGATTGAATCAACGGTTATGTATCTTATAGTTTTAGCTAATATTTATCACATAAGCATCGGACAGATGGAAATCTTTTATTGTGTGCAATTCCAATACGACTCTAGCAATGTAAACTGCGAATATCTGTCTTGTTACCGGCATTTGGTGTTTTTATTAATAAAAGAAATCTTAAACACAACCTAAAGCCTCCTTTTTAGACTTATCGTAAAAATGGCAATACGTCATTTAACTGAAAAAAAACAATTTCAAGTTAAGCATTGTACACTTCGTACACCAAATGTAATCTATGGGTTGCTTCGTGGCTAATAACATTAAGGGTTAACTTACCGGGGAACACTGCTTTCACAAGGGTGGTCACAAATAGGTTTTCCTCGTAGGACGAGATGGCCACAAGGTGGTAGCCGAAACCCTCACATGTAATCTTCGACGGGCTCCAGTACGCTGGGGTAGTCATTAGTCGGTAGCAACTGTTCCCAAATCGTGTCCCGTTTCCGCAAACCTTCAATGCGATGCAGTTAAAAGAATATTTTAAGCCGAGTTAGCAAACCTAGGCACCAATTTGTTTATATAAATTGCGTTAACCAAAATACCAAATATTCTATTAATGCTCAATTGTCAGATAAGAGGGTGAAACCGCCTCCGCTTCCGTATTTCTTTATCAGGAGTGGGGAGTGCGTACGCCCATATTTTGTGAACCGTTTGTTAACAGTTGTTTTCGTTAACTTTATAAAGACCATAAAATGCAGTTTGTAGTAGGCATAGGCATCCTCCTTTTTGTGTGCTTTCCTGATAGTTTTCAGTTGGTCGATCCTAACAACTATGTTTTAGTCTTATTAACAAAAATGCACGAGTAAGGCAAACACGAAATAACAAAGTGTGTTAATTAACTTTGTTCGGCACGTTCTTGAAAATTGCAACTTTAAAAGTAATATCTGATGTCTTGAAGAAATCGCAGTATTTGTTTTGCCGCGTACTGCGTACAGTGTAGCCCCCACCCCACGGAATACTACGAACCCTAAGAGATATTATTATGTGCACATAGAGCCCTAAAATTAAATAGGAATTCAGCTTATTAAAAATACTTTTCAGCACTTTTATTTTTATTATTGAAATGTGTATTCTAAAAACCATAGTAAATCGTAAAAACATATTCAAACAAATGAATCAACAATTTAAATAAGTGACCGGGTTGACAGAACAAGTAGAACAAAGCGTTGGATGTGTCTGTAACAGATAGTATCGGTTTTAGATGCAAGTATATTGCAACAAAATTGTGTTCAGATAACTGAGTGGAACATAGGCGAAGACATAAATAATGGAATAGGAATAGAATAATGATTAATTCTTCTGAACAGAGGGCAATATACTTCTAGTTTTATTCACCGTGAAGCCATTTTCTCATGGTGCCCTAAAACTTGACATGTGTTTATTGTTTACATCATTCTTTCTTTGAACATCTCTTCAATTTCAATTAAATATTCAATTTATTACTGCCTGTTAGCATAAGAAGTCATTGGTTTACTTACCCTCGATTCCCGAACGTACACAACATCATTAGCATTAGCATCATCGATGACACTTCGTGCGAGGGTGCAACGTCTTTCAGTACAAAGGTGGACTGCATTGCATTCAGACAGTCTGTCACATAGCATAGAACACTCTAAAGCGCTCCTTGTTGGATGGCTGCTAATTACTTGATCCAACGTAAACATGAACGAGCGGACAAACAATTCCGTATTCACTATGTTAACGTTCGCCAATACAAGAATAAAGATCTTCATGACGAATTCCGCTTAATATATAAAAGCGTCTACGCGGTCACAGAGCAAAGCGTCTAATGAATCTTGCGTTTGCGCAATAATGTAAATTAAGGTTTACTTTTTATATTGCAATACATGTGAAGTTAAACTTCAAACATTACGTTAAAAGCATAAAAAAATTAAATAACTGAACGGTTGTATTTTGCCTGTATTATTCTTTTATTTAAATGTGTGTTTAATCAAAGCAATATTTACACGTTCTAGACGGTAATGGTTAGTCGGAGTCTGATTTTGTTAAACAATGATTACATATTGATATAAAACAGGAAATGTCTTAAAACTTTGTTCTTTATGTGGTTAATGGTGTGTTAATATTGTCTGTATCGCATTGACAAAGCTTTAATATTGTGCAACAGAGTAAACAGCCTACATTGCCATAATAAATTGTTTCTTTCACAAACAGTATACAATTACATATAAATTTTGTTTCTAACTAGCTCGTGCAACAGTGTGGAGAATTAAAACCTTCTCCACAACCCCAATCGTAAACACAAAGTCGCCATTTTGGAAATGTTTAGGCATTTTTTCGCATTTTCTCCTGTCATTGAAATTGAATGAAAGAACTTTGACAATAACACTATATATATCAGTCGTTCTGCTTAGAATTATACACACAATTTGGAGTTTAAATAAGTTAACCCGGGCATTTAATTCGGAGTGGAAACGAATTGGGTCAAATTACACAAAGGCAGTCTTCGAATTAGGGTCATGAGGCAGAATGTCATATTAAATGCCATTTTGGCAAAACCATTTTCAAAAAGTAGTTGATAGAAGATGCATTTTATATTGTAGCAAACTTCCAAATTCACTAGAAAGGTTCTAGTTCTTAAAAAAATGGGCAAGGTTCGAAAAAAGCGAGTTTGTATAAAATATTGTTAAAGATGCTTCATCTGTATCTTTTAGGTCAGAATTGTTTACATCTTACATTTTAATCATATTTAAGCAGCGAAACCTACTCCCGTAAATATGAGAAACTGCCAAATATAGTTAT
>Ga0224511_10004983_pt1 | contig 10268 bp, 3 predicted proteins | sample SF_May12_sed_USG_2_FD_169988 | JGI IMG/M metagenome (GOLD analysis project Ga0224511, IMG submission 169988) | Sediment microbial communities from San Francisco Bay, California, United States - SF_May12_sed_USGS_8_1 | ecosystem: Environmental > Aquatic > Marine > Sediment | place: USA... | reverse complement strand
ATCAAAAAATATATTAAGATTAGTGAAATAATTTGATGAAAACAAAGAGTCCTCCCTATGTAGATCTGTTTTGCAGGCTAGAAAGCAGCTTTTGTTCATTATTCATTCTTAAAATCCCTTATTGGTTGAACTGAAATAATTACTCTGTTGACATTTTTTTCTATTGCAACCAAATATAATTGCTGACAAATACTCATTGTTAAGTATTATAACATCGTAAAACGGTTAACAGAGTGAAGTGTACAGTCAAGTCAATGCCATTTTCTTTATAGATCACCGGCCTTTTGCAAAATATTTTTACACACAAAAAGATATTTTATGGTCGAAGATTGATGTTATAAGCATGCATTACAGAACAAGTATTGTTCGATTATATCGTGGAGTTTTGCAAAGAAATTTCTTCAAATTAAACTAAACAACTGTTTGTACATATGATACAAAACAATATGTTTTAACGGACCCTTAATTGTTTTTTCAAATATGTTCACCCATAAAAGTCTTGAGTTCGAAACGGAGTACACACATAAATGTACATAGCATGTTTTCAGCAACATGAACCTGAAATACGAGTGCGCTTATATAATTAAAAACCGATTTAGGTGGGTATGATATGCAGACGATGATTTCAATAGTTAAAGTGTGAAAACTTGAATTGGCAGTAAGGTTAGTATGTCGATTAAAACTTCCTTGTTGAAAGGGAGTGTCAAATTACAGTTTGCTACTATCTCCGTGGCTTTAGAAAACCAATGGTGATTGATATTAGCCGGTTTGAGCTGCATTTTAAAGTGACGGGATGAAACAACATGTGTGCAACTTAAAAGTTAATAAGAGAGAGTTTAACCTCACTTGTATTCCTTTGAATTTATATGACTCTGTTTGGAATAGTTAAAGGCATACTTTACTTCTCGGAGACGTAATCACCAAAGTGAAAATGCGATTAATATTTCAACTACACGTGTATTACTTCGCCATATGTAAGTATAAATATGGTTTATTGATTCAATTAGTCCTCTAAAAAAGATTAACGAGAAGGAATCTTTTGACAACAATGGTATTGTTTAATTTACTTCTAATTGAATATTAGCAATACAAATAGAGACAAGGTTGAAACAAACCTTGCTATGTTTTAAGTTCGTGCTGATATCTTGTAATATGTATGAAATAATCTATGCCATCGTATTAAACAGGTTTCAGTATATGTCGTTTCTACAAAACAGCGGACAGACAGAATCAACGATACGAATTTAAAGTGAATTTAGTGTTCAGAATCACCAAATTTAATATAAAAATAGCGTTCTATTAAAAACCGTTTATAGTAACATTACTATTGACGGCCTACTTTTGTTTAAATTTTAAGTTGTTGTTAAGATACCAATGAAATAAATATTTAAATATTTTTCCAGTAGCCCAGTGGAAAAATGTTTTATATTTTGGCGCGAAAAGCACTCGGCGATATCGGAGAAATAATACGCGCATGCACGTTACGCCTCAATTTGAAATTCGTCTAATAATAGGTATAATCCGAACGGTTACGGAAGCTTCCTAATCACACTGATTGCTTGCGGACTTGAAGCGCCAAAACGTCATGGTAAAACACGACTTTTTTATCCATCTGCATCCGTATTCTTCCATCCGTAATTATGAACAATAAATATTTTCTCAAAACACGGTTGATTTTCAACTTTTATGCGCACATTTCTTGTAAGAAAGATGGTAATAATTTCTTATGGCTGAACACTAATGCCCCGTTAACATTAGTATTGTTCTTTTGTCATTATTTTTCAACAACTTTGTTTCAGAACTTGTAACATTTTTGCCATGCAATTGGTATTAGTTTTTATTTTTGTCCCGTGCTGAGAAAAAATCAAAATTGTACGACACTTAGTTCAACAAAAATTATTGTCCATAGTGTGTACGTGTATGTGTACGAAAATCAACACGCATAAATAAACACTTACAAAAATGACAAATGAATTAAGACGAAAGCTAAATGACACTTGCTATTCCTAACACATTCTTTTAAGTGAAGTAAATACATGTAGCACGATGTTTTACCATATATGGTAAAGCAAAACAACACCCTTTGTCATAACTTTATAAATATGAACTTGCCTTTGGTAAAAGTTACACAACATCGTGCTTGTTCAATGATTTTTGATAACTCTGAGAAAAAGACGTTCTCGGGCACAAAAGCCAGCATGGGAAAAATAGCAGAGTCATTGCTTAAACGTGCTTTTCAGTATGTGTGTCTACAACAACAAACTCGGTGACATACCCTTTGACGACAACGGCAGGGCCAACAACAACGCCATACCCTTGGACGACAGCAGCATGGCCAACAACAACTGCAGCACCAACAACAACGCCATACCCTTGGTGGACGACAACCGCATGGCCAACAACAACTGCAGCACCAACAACAACGTCATACCCTTGGACGATAACAGCATGGCCAACAACAACTGCAGAACCAAAAACATCAACATATCCTTGGACGACAACCACAGGGTCAACAACAACAAAGTACACACCATCAAACACAAACAGTACACAGAAAACACACACACCTTTAACGACGAAAGCTTCTGTTACGTGTGAGTCAAGGACGTTTGATGAAAAAGATAAAATAATAGGTACGTTTGTTTACTTAATCGAAGTACTAAAAAATAGTTTACCGTATATGGTAATTGAATAAGCAATAGGTAAAAGTTTTTCCTTGTATTGCTTTAATAATTCATGTCAATAGATCTACTTTCAAATCCAAGGCATTGTATTAAGGCTTACGGCGCTAAACTTGCGTCGGCAAATGAAAATGCATAAGTTTGTTATACAATTTAAATACATTAACAAAAAATAATATGTTTGATATTTTAATTTAACTTTTTAACCAAGTACTTTTTAAAACACTGTTACAAAAATTATTTAGGTCTTTTTAAAAATGTAACGGGAAATATTTATTCATATCCCCCCTTTAATAAGTACAGTTCAAACTGTTAAATCTTGTTTTAAAATTAAAATCATCAATAAATAGTAAAAATCGGCCTGGTGATTTATCTTATAATGTCATATTCTTTAATGCTACCATTGTGCGTTTTACCAAGTTCGTGGCCTCAATTGTTTAAAATTGAAAAGACAATTTGAAAACCTCATCGACAAGACGTACTATTTAAGAAAGTTTGTGTTAACTCACTCATGATGTTATTCTTCCGCCGTCAACTGGTTTCAAATTAAACGAGTTATTTCTTCATTGTAAATTTCCACCTGATCTTGTTAACCCGAACACGTCCATATTGGGAAGCAGGTAACAAATTTCCATTGGATTACTTTGACGCGCTTACATCCCTTTGCACCTCATATGTTTTATACGGATATGATGCAGAATTACAATTAGGAATATTATGTTAAATGTGTTAAATATATTTGCTTGCATGCATACATTGCATAGCCATATTTTCAGATCTTTTTAAATGGGATGTTATGAAATAAGTTTGTATGTATTATTACAATATTTTACAAACTAAGGTAAGATTAACATAACGTATACTGAAGCCACGCGGTACCTAGCCGTGAAAAGCTAAGTAAAACACGTTTTATTACGATACTGTGTACAGTTTGAAACATGACCCGGTTGAAAACGGTATATGATTAAAGATGCTAGGTTTGTATCTTTATACCCTTATAATCGTTCACAAATCATGAATATGTTTATAAATGTATAAATTAACATTGCAAAGAAATTGCAAACTTTTATGACAAATAATGCGTTTTGGGACAAAAAAGTAAAACCACAACAACAACGAAACAAAATATCAAACATAGAAACCCTTGCCGGAGCCGGGAATTGAACCCGGGACCTCTCGCATCCAAGGTGGATGCGTTAATTCCGCACCATCGAGTCAACTGAGAGCATCGATTGTAGTCAAGCTAGTTAAATGTTTTGACGCAATTGGTCAAAACGTAAATAAACAAAGCCGAATTTGCAGGCCACATATTTTCTACAAATTCTTTTTTCTGTAATACATTAACATGCATGGATAACTATATTTGGTAGTTTCTCATATTTACGGGAGTGGGTGTCACTGCTTAACTATGTTAAAAATGTAAGATGTAAACAATTCTTACCTTTAAGATACAGGCATAGCATCTTCAAATGACCATGTATGTAAAACAATGACCTGTTTATAAAATATTGGCCAAAGGCTATATATGTCGATTGCCAATAAAAGTTGAGATCGATATATCTCCACTTCCGTTTTTTAATCAGATCACACGGAGAAAATGTTTATATTGTCATTTTGGTTTGAAGTGGCACTCATTACTGTTCGGAAACAATCGTAAGCTAGTGCGGGTGTTTGCGGTTGTTAAATCTTCAGTCGAGTATTTGATTTTATTTCATAAAAGATTATTTACATGCACAATGATAGATAAAAATAATTAGTAAAACGGTTTGAGTGAGCGCCTTTCACACCATCGGCTAGGGTTCGAGTACCGCTAGAAGATTTGTTTTTACTTTTTTGCTTAATTGTGTCTAATGCGCATATTACTAATGAAATAGTCTTTTAGTGTCGTTTTTTAAATATAATTTCATTGTCGTCTTATTATCGTTTCTTACATCATCATTATATTTTATTTTATTAATAAATAATCATGAAATACAAACATGTACAATCAATGCATGTCGGTCTCGCTGGCAGTATCAGTAGTGCTGGCCCCTCGAATTCTGTGTATGTCGTGTCATAACGCAGATCATCTGAAGCTACTAAACGATTTCAAACCCAATTACATTGTTTTAATCGTTAAAAAAGTGAAAATTCACCTGTATCATAAATCTGGTTCAAAGTATAAACGCATCTGTTGGAAATCGAACCCAAAACGTCAGGGTGTCAGCGCATCACCTATACCACATACATAAAGACGATTAACATGAAACCCACTCACTTGTCTACCATTACATGTACACAGGTGACTTGTTCAAAAGTCAATTCTATTCGATAGTTTTCTGTTTATAAACTCGACTGTATACGGAATATGCTTGAGTGCCACTTCAAACCAAAATGACAACACGCTTCTTTCTAGTTTTTATGAAAGCCAATTATAGTTTTATTGTTATTTAGCGACTTGGGATTAAAATTTACTGAATGAAATATAAGTGGCTACATATAAAGTGCAAAAAAGAAGACGCGGCAGTCGAACTTAACACTTTATCAGATTGTCACAGTGATTGCTCGAAAGCGATGCAACATATACTAATTATTCTACTGATTTTCTTAATAGCAAATCTCTAAAACAAACTTTCCTTTGAGTTTAAAGAGCAATATTCTTTTGATGTTTGGTAAGTATAAAACAATTTGTTGAATCATTAATATGCCGTCGTCGTAGTCGGCTTAAAACGACGTCAAACTAATCATCTATACACATTTTTCTTCTTCAAAATATCACACGTGGTAACAGTGGTATAGATCTATGCATTCATTAAAACATTTAAATTTTACTGAAGATATGTACGTCATTTAACAGTCTCAATAATGCTGTCGCTAGTTTTTTTTGTATCACCGCATCATCTTGTACCATAAATTGTCTGCTAAACAGGCAGGTGCGCGTTTTCAGCAAGCTATTTGTGAACAGTTAACATCAGTTTACCATACTAATTTCATTTATCCATGCATATAAAATAATGGAATAAGTTTTATACGTAAAACCTATAAACAAATCCAAATAAACAGGCGACATATTAAAATAGCTCTTATTACCGAAACAACACGTCTGTAAGTATTCGCAATAAACGCTGATCGAAGTAGGTCGATTGTTGCTTTTAAAGTACTACACACTAGCTATTAGGAGTGAAAACAAAATAGCATAACCCACACAAGAAGGAGTTTTATAAATATAGTGACACACTATTTTCAAAGGAAACAATATAAATACTTTTCTACATTTGTTTGGATCGTCAATTGTACGAACTGCGATTTCAAGTTTGCTTCATCAGCAACGTTTTGATAGTTGGTTTAAACCAATGACGCAATTATTCTGATTAAATGATACGTCATATTTATAGCTTCCCCTTGATAAACAATAGAATGAATCGTTCCAGATTTTGGTGCCTGAAAAATTAATATGAGGTAATGTCATTTCTGCCGACACCATCGTTAATAATAAATTGTTTTCGGCAGTAACGGCATCATAAGGAGCGAGATTGAATTTTCGTTCAAACATTTTTGTTAAATTTTGTCCAGTACTTTTGAAGAAATCGCAAAAACATTGGGGCCAAGAACTTTGTAAAACGCACAATTGGTTTGTACTTCTTATCTATTGCTACAAATGTGTGTTTCAATTAAGCGCCGTTAGCCTTAAGGCGACATTTATTGTTATATGAAATGCATGAGGAGTGCGCAATATAAAAATATATGATCATCTTGAAAGTTTGGAAAAATAATAAGGTAAGAAGCTAAAAGGTGGTACTTATAATTAAAATCTGTATATTTCAACTCTATTTTAATGCATCATTAGGCATAAGAGTTTTGAGGCCTGACTCATGCATTTCTTTTATAGTTTGTATCACTTCAAGACACAACACTAGATGTCCTTATTTCATAGATAAAAAAGTACCCACATACAAAGCCAATAAAATTGTTTTGTTTTCAGTTGGCTTGGCAGTGGCAACTGGCTTTCTGACATTGATTGCAGTCTGCCTTATTATTGTTGTCATTGTGCTGTGGCGACAAAGGTATGTTTTTATTGAAAATATTATTTGAACAAAACAAAAAACGTATGTTCAGCCTTATTTTCTTTACCACAAAAGTTATCCGGTTTTTTATTTTGCGTTTATAGGTCAATTCGGTACGGGACATGCTATATTACAAACGGTTCTGTTTTGGTGCCCACATTGTATTTCTAGCATTGTTCTGGTTGTGTTAATAAAATTTACACCAAAAAACCCACAATGTACATTGTATTTACATGGGTAACATAATGATTCACATACATTTGTGTAGGAGCCAGACCAGACAACGTTTCCCAGACAGGGAATCCCAGACCAAATACCTTACACCACTGGGTGGTCATCATGAAGACGAGGACGCCGCAAAAAAAGTGGACAGTTCTATGGCCCAGTATGAACTTACATTCAGCAACCTTGCAGATAACACTGACGCAAAGAACTCTGATTATGCGGGGCTGAATAAAGAACACGAATATTCAAATACATCTCACGTTTACAGTGATTTGAAGTAAAATCTAGTTTGAAATATAGCTGATGAGGTGATCACTAGCAAACCACAAGAAATAATCTGATGTTGTAAATGTTGATTCAAATGGACAGTTACGCAGCCGTCAATCATGCTCAAATGTAAGGATTAGGATTATAAAGTCAGGTGACAATCTGACCGAGTAAAAACAAAATAAAGCGCACTTCTTGTTTGCGATAAATATTACCACACGAACAAAGAAATGCTACAGAAATAAGGGGAGATAAAAAATTGCGAAACTTTGCATTTGTCTCACTACATATATGTCCTTTATATTTTTTTATTTTGTAAAATATACTCCTTTTTACCTTTAGTTTGCTTATATAGTTATGCATGTCATTTTAAGTTAATGTTTAAACTCGACCTGCAATAACTGTTTGTTAAAATGACTTGATAAAACTAGTCGGTAAATTACCCTCACGCAGCTATGTCTTTTGCGGGCCAAAAGCAACACATCTCAATAAATCATCCTACAACACCACTAGGTGTTCAATATCAAAGAATTGTCTCTGCGGGTAAGAAATCTAAATCTTCTAAATATATCAATGACAATACCTGACATATCCTCATTGTTTGTTAATTCTAATTGCTAACCACCCACATACTGTAATGATGTTGTTACATTGTGTGTATTATGTAGTATATTATAGTATGTATTCTGTATGTATCATTTCTTTCTGTTTGTACAAATTTGCTTCATATACACGTGTTACTCCCATAGAAAATACTCAGCTCGGTAACGAATCAGCTAATCACATTGCAGTTTATTGTCATCTAAATGTTGATTATTTTCTTTTGTTGACATTGCCAGTAGACATAACCGGATATTAAAGTTTTCTCCCCGGTGATGCCGCAAAGTTGAAAACAACAAACCAGTATGAGCACAGTTGCATTACAATTGTAAATGATTACATATTTTGCTTAAAATAAATATTAAATATTTGTCCTCCGCGACCCAGGCAAAACAGGTTGTGTAGGTAGGAAAATATTTTGTTTCAATTATGTCCTAAAGTGTATTTGTTAAAAGAACAACAATGGAATAAACGTCCTTTATCTGAATCACATGCTTGATAAATATGTCATAATAACATTTATATCTTTGTATATTTTACATCCTATGAATAAATAAATAAATCGGAGTCTTGATAATTTGCATGTTTTAATTGCATCTGGATGCATGTACGATGGAATTGCTATGCTATTCTGCACTGCGTAAAGTGTCATTTATTATCAAAATGATTATTCACATACACTTGGGGTGTCGGACATTTCGCAGCCATTAGAATCAAACCTAAGACCATTGGGGTAAAAATGGAAGCACGCCCACCGGGCACAGTTCTTCACCGGCAGCCATGAATGAGTGTGCAACCTGCGACACAACACAGCAAGTACAACCCAACAACTAATACATGTATGCTGCAAATATTGATGAAACAAATATAAACTTTTTGTTTGCCGATATGATCTTGATTGTGTAAAATCTGATTATATTTTGACATATTTATAGACAGTTAAAAGGGGGTGCAACAAGTAACGGTACAACCCAGCTAGTACAGTCCATTAACGTATACTTGCAGGTTGTCTTCATTATTGTTTCTGTTAATTAAACGAACATTAAAAAGACTCCACTGAGATCTGGTCGTGTAACAAACTTACAAAGAACATTTTCGAAACCTGTTTCTCTTGTTGTCAACGTCGGTAGGGCATATCAGTCTATCTTGTGGTACCTTAATATGTTTTTACGTATCGGTTGACAATTCATTTGAAACTTGTATTTCATCTGTTGATCTCGGAAAAGCGTAAGTAACGTTCAACAGATACATTATAATTTTAAACTGAATTGCTAAATCACTAGGTGCTCAATATCACTGTTTGTTTCTATAGCCTGCCTAAATAAACCGGTTGTGCAATACAATACAATTTTAATTCATGTATCTTTTGTATTTGTATTCTACGATCCAGGAGAATGATTCACAAATAGTTTTCGTTAAATGATATGCAGACGATGTTACTTCCTAGTCGAAATACGGTTTGTATTTTTATGCCAATAGAATTACGTTGTAAAAGGGTTAAGCTGCCACAAAAATGTCATGTTAAAATTGAGGTGTCGGGTTAACATAATATTAACGTTCATTTTTAACGTACAAAATCGGGTTTAAAGGTTTTTGTGTTTTATGTACGTGTACTTATTTGGAATAGTTGAGGACATTTTTAACTTTAAGTCTGTATCATTAAAACGACAAAGCGAGTTATATTTCATCTTAGATCACGAAACGATTAGGATGAAATGCAATATGATATTCAGACGATGGTTTCATTTGTTGAATTTGGAAATGAACAATCGGCATTAACATCAGAAAGCCTACTTAAACTTCCGTGTCGAATTGGAGACTTTTCACGAAGGTGACAATGCGATTTATATATCAACTCTACGTGTGTTTCTTGGGCATATGTAAGTACATATACAATGATGATGCTTTGATTAGATAATACTCTGAATAAAATGCTCTAGCAGTGATACTTCGACAAACATGTTAAAGAGTCCTTATAATTTGTTATTAGTGGTACAAGTAGAGGGGGAACTACAATCAACGTTTTTAATTTTTTGACGTTTTTGTTTAAATTTGGTTAATTTTATTATGTTAAAACTTAAAACTGTTTTTGTTTTCATGTGCAACTAACATTATGTTATAAACATTACTGGTGTAAATAAATAATTACACCTACAATTTAAACACATGTAACTGCTAACAACTTATTTTGGGTAAGTGTCATGTCATCCTGTCATTTCACATATTGTTAAGTCAGATGGTTTAACGTGTATTCAGGTTGTATGTTTACAAAATACAGAACAGCAGTAACATCAACTACCCCGCCAACAACAACTGCTGCAGCAACAACAACTGCTGCTTCAACAACAACTGCCCCGCCAACAACAACTGCCGGACCAACAACAACTGCTGCACTAACAACAACTGCCCCGCCAACAACAACTGCCCCGCCAACAATAACTGCTGCACCAAC
>Ga0224511_10004982_pt1 | contig 10269 bp, 8 predicted proteins | sample SF_May12_sed_USG_2_FD_169988 | JGI IMG/M metagenome (GOLD analysis project Ga0224511, IMG submission 169988) | Sediment microbial communities from San Francisco Bay, California, United States - SF_May12_sed_USGS_8_1 | ecosystem: Environmental > Aquatic > Marine > Sediment | place: USA... | reverse complement strand
CCCAGGATTCGCTAGAGAATCTGGCGAATATGCCCCTGATGTTCTTTATTTTACGGCAAATTCTTCGTAGTGTATATACATCAATTCATTAGTCTCTTTTTCTACACAGCTTGCACTGGTATTACGGACTGTGCTGCCCTACCGAATTCCGTGTGTGATACAGTAGGCACGGGGAAATGCGTTTGCGATGCGGGTTATACCGCGAACACCAACAACGATGCATGCACAGGTACGTTACATACATCGTGCTACTCTGTAAGAAATGATTTGTAATGAACATTACGGCGGACCTCCCATTTCTAAATATTTATAATCCGTTCACCAATGAATGGATTAGCGTATACTTGGACAAACATCGCATGTATTTTGACACAAAGAATTTCTTTGTTAAACACATTTGCTACATGTCTAAGGACGTAATTATAGCATCGTCGGTTATCCCTTGTTACACTACTACGCTATGCTGCGTTATGTACCGTGGGACAATAAGCTAGGAAAATCCCGTAGTCATGAATAATTTATGAGGCATTTTCATTAGTGGCATAAGGAAACCTACCTCGTATGTGCATAACTAGCCAATGAAATTACGTTTTATGTCTAAGGTTCGGTTTACCATTCAAAATGGCGACTATGAGTAAAATTGCTAAAGCAAGTGATTTATTCGGCATTAACAAGTTTGAGGAGTTCCAGGTGATGTTTAAAATAAATTATTATAATTACTTCTGACACCAGTAAAGTGACATTGGGGAGGAAATTGTTAGTTCCCGGTGTGGAACCCACGAATCCCGGTACACCGGTCCGATGCTCTACAAACTGAGCTAGCCTGGCGACTGGTCATGGGCCTTGTCCCAGCCGTACTACACTTTCTATTTTTGTAAGAAAATCCCTGTATGACGTCATTGAGATTGAAGAGTATTTTATTGTAACATGCGATTTCATTGGAAGAAGATTGGTGTTGCATATTCATGAAAACAAGTTTTGCTAGTCAAATACCCCACGGTATGTATGGAGTGTAACGGAATAAAGTACTGTGGGTGCCGACGATGTGATTATAGTAGCCTTAGCGTTATGTCTATAGTTACAACCCCTTTAAACATGCTATATTTTTATCATTTTGTCATAGTGCCCATTAACTTGACCTGTCTACATAGTTTGTAACATTTTTGTTTTCTTCGAACATCTCTTCAATTTATATTAACGGTAAAACATATTCGACGCAATTATAGAATCGAAAATGTAATTCACTGCCTTAAGCGCTGATAAAATCTAATTTTATTCAGACATTGACGAGTGTGCCTCGGCCCCCTGTCAGAACGGTGGCATGTGCGTAGACAACGTCGACGGATTCACGTGTACATGCGCCAGTGGATACGAGGGGATACTTTGTCAAACGAGTAAGATTCAATTAATAGTTGATTAAAATATTTTGTTAACATGAATAAATATAAACAAAACTTGATATTACCTGATTTTGTAAAACTCGTTGAAAATTACGAGCATGTAAATAGACTGCTGTATATCTGACCATGGTATAAATTAATTATGTCACGTTTATTCACATTTCTATTCAACAGTAAGTATAATTATTAAGACAATATTAGATATAACAAAGGAATACAGATATAGTCAGCCTCCTTAACATCATTGCTGCATGCTAAGTACAATTTGCTTATTTGTTTGTTGCAGGGTATTGCCATTTACAGCGTTGTATCATAATTGACAATGTACATCCCCCTGTGTGATAAGGTAGCTAGCCTTGCAACTTAAAATTGACAAATGTAACTACCTCCTGTGTGATCTTTAAATAAAACATGGAACCGAAGACTAAGGTAGATAGTCTTGCAACTTGAAATAATAAGATTAAGAAAACGTACAAAACACAGACAGTCTTTCTCTACATATACATCTTAATAGCATTTCAACATCTTACAAATTTAAGTGAGTAGAGGTTTAGATACGGCTTTGTGCTGATAAAAATAATGATAATCGTGATAAATATTCGACGGAATTGCCAAACAATGCATAGTTCCACAATCTGTCAATATCCGCCCCTGTCTGTAGTTTTCCTTTGTTTGTGTGATACGATTCGTTACTATCAGGAAGTTCCCATTCTTTTGTATTTACTAGGTCAGACTGCCACATGACAACATAGCACTAATCCATTGGATTCAAATTGACCATGTACTGTTATAAATGATCATGATTGACGGTTAGGGAACTGTCCATTGCCCAATAATCTTTACCACCTCTTGTGTTATTGAAATCGTATTTGTTATAGATATTGATGAGTGTGCCTCGGATCCCTGTTTGAATGGTGGTATTTGCATGGACAGCGTCAACGGATACGCATGTTCATGCGCCAGTGGGTACAATGGGATACATTGTGAGACAGGTAGGATAAGTTGAAATTCAATTATAAATGTCTTGTTATTACGTGTTAAAACGTACATTATATTACACGGTTTTTACACACACTGAAAGGTATGTGCCCTCAAAAGTAAAGTTGTACGCTTTCACAGTTTAGCCTCGACCATGGTTAACAATATTATTGCCTTATCCTTCCTTCGCATAGCTTCGGCCATTCTCATTAGTTCGTAAATTTTATTGTGACGTCATTTACAACCTATAACCGCGTAAGTATATGTGTCTGAATTATATCACCAAATGAACCTATGTCAAGAATCATAAAAATAAAAGGAAACATGTAATTATGTGACAAAATATATTTACATATCAGGTGCTTATGTGCTGTTGGTTTTAGATTTGTCTTAATAATACTATTACTTTTTCAAAGAACAGAAATAGATATAAAATGTCGACTTTCGTTTTGGAATCTCAATCTTCTTAAGCAATTGTGACTATTATTAAACCAACGTGGTATGACCCATTGACATGAAGTTTTCCCACGACTAGTTATGCCCCACTATCAGTTTAATCTAGAAACGTTCAATAGAATTTTTCATTATAAATGACGTTAAGGCAAGACCTGTGTAATGGACTATGAAGCATACACATTTGTATTATTTATCAAAAAAAAAAGATTTTTTCATTAAAATGTGATATATATTATGCTTTTACTTTTCAACCGTAGAAAAATCTTTTTAAAATGCAAGTTACCTATTTTTGCCTAAATGAAATTAAAGGGGAGTAATTTTACACCTTATGACCTCCTTTTATGAATAAAATAAAAATTTCCAATCTTGTTTATAAAATGAAAAAAGTAAAAACTGAGAAAAGTTGTGCGGTGGATCGTCTTAAAATGGCATATATTTAAATAAAAAAGGTTTATAAAATCTCTTCCTAGCTGCAAATATGTGAATCCATTACAAAGGTCTTACCTTAAAAGTTGAAGCTGTATGTGCTTTGGTTTGAGTAAATTCTGATGATTAAACTCAGCTAAAAATAAGCTAAACAGAGATTGACTCGATAATTATTGGATAAAAGTGTCAAAAAGATATTTTCATAACATGTGATTGCTTTTATAACTTGCATGTCTCACAGCGCTAAAATTATCGGCCAATCAAAATTCACGAATCTATGAGAATCGCCTTGACCTTTTTCTGATTTCCTGTTGACAATGATGTAGACGGAAATAATACAGTTTTCACCCCGCTAAGGCTAAACATTACCAAACAGTATATGAGCATAGACTTAAGTGGCCGAACCCATGAGAAGGCAGGATATATGTTTTTATTAATCCTATACAAATCTCAAGGATATGATAACATAGGCATATAAGCATGAATACATGTATTCGAGTAAAACAGTGTATGAACAGTATTGAGCTGATTCTAGTAAAATAACGAGAAAATCAACACCATTTGACAGAAATAATAATTAATAACTTAAAACAATATTGCATTTATCTATCATAGTACATATGTGTGTTGCAGTTTGTTGCACGTTACTACATTCAGTGTTATTAAGTTCGTATATTCTTCAGACATAGACGAGTGTGCCTCGAATCCCTGTCAGAACGGCGGCACGTGCGCAGACAACGTTAACGGCTTCACGTGTGCATGCGTCAGTGGGTACAATGGGATAAGTTGTGAAACAGGTACTACCACATTTTCTAAATATCATTATTTTAGTTAAGCAACATTGACACGTTACTTCCACTTGTTACTATATTAATACTGTACATCTAGACTATTTTGTAAATCCTGTATGCCAATTGCAAACAATACTATATCAGCAGCATACAATATAAAAAATAACCTGAACATATTAACATCAATATCATTAGCACCTTTTTCAACAAACATATTTCTAATCATTTATAAACATAGAAAATAAAAAGGGGGATAAACACTCCCCTTGTCTTACTCCTAGCTGACACTCAAAGCTTTTACTCAGTGAGTTCATATATTTAACTATTGACTTAACATTATCATACATGGATTTAATAATATTCAAAATATTTCCTCTAAGCCCAATTTTTATGAGTTTAAGCAACAAATTATCTCGTACAACATAATCAAATGCTTTAGTAAAATCAATAAAAGCACAATAATGATGCTTAGTGTTATTAATCATATGGTTAAACCATGAAGTACAAAAATAGTGTCTGCTGTGCCCACATAGACTGAGCATTGTTTAAATTATTAATGTCTTGTTACCAACATTGATATTTAAAAGTAAACCAACCTTAATGATATGACAAATGAGATAAAACAGAGTATAATAATTATAATCAACCCCCTAGACATCATTGAACATTGCATTAGTTTAGTTGTATCATTATATTTTGTTTGTTGGAGCTGCTTTCATTTTCGGATGTTTTATACCTTACAAATTTACACCTCTTTTAAGATCTTTAGATAAGTCATGAAACCGATTTAGCCGAGTATAAGCAACTAATGAACCATATCGTGTAAGTATTGATTATATTATGCAGATGCGTGCTGCAAGAGTACAGTGTGGCAGGGATTTTTACTTGCTGTCATTATATAGCAAATTTGGAACGTCTTTGAATGGTCTTTCTAGAGAATGTTGATGTTGACGAAGAAATATTAAAATAATGCTTTATTTTCTACCGGGGCTGTATACCGAGACAGTGTGAGCAAACCTTTGTAAATATTCCTAATCAACATCTTTAATAGCGTACAATGTGGCAGGGTTTTTTACTTGCTTTCATTATATAGCAAATCTGGAAGGACTTTCAATGGTCTTTCTAGAGAATGTTGATGTTGACGAAGACATATTAAGACAATACTTTATTTAAATTTACCGGGGCTGTATACCGAGACAGTGTGAGCAAAGCTTTGCAAATCTTCCTAATCAACATCTTTAATAGCGTACAGTGTGGCAGGGTTTTTTACTTGCTTTCATTATATAGCAAATCTGGAACGACTTTGAATGGTGTTTCTAGAGAAGGTTAATGTTGACGAAGACATATTTATATATATATTTAAGACAATGCTTTATTAAAATTTACAGGGGCTGTATACCGAGACAGTGTGAGCAAAGATTTGCAAATCTTCCTAATCAACATCTTTAATGTTGATGTTGACGAAGAAATATTAAGACAATGCTTTATTTAAATTTTCCGGGGCTGTATACAATGTACCGAGACAGTGTTATCTAGCTTTGCAAATCTTCCTGATAAACGGCTTTAGAAAAGCGAGACTGCTATTTTCGAACTCGTGTTAAAGCATGTTATCGATGTTTGCAGCTTTTTGAAACATTTCTGTTTTATAAAAAGTTATTTCACTTAATGGTTTTCAGCATTAGTACAATGTACGTAGGGTCATGGACAAGGCGGAGGGTAGTCGAGCATGAAGTCATGTACCCGCTCTTGATAAATATCTTGTATGTAAGTTTTTTTTTATTTTTGCATAAATCTTGGACCACTAATCTACTAATTACTGACACGTATTTGACTTCAGATATTTGAAACGCTGATGTTGAGAAAACATTTTCCAGTGACCTACTTATGCAATCTATTAGAACTGAAAGAACAATTTGGTAGGTAACCGCCAAGGGATCATTCTTGTAAAGTAAGGTCAACATCCCATTAGCGGTTTCAGAATATGTTCCAGTAAAAATGTTGACATGCACAACGACGGACGAAAGCTCACTCTGAACTAGACTTTTTTCTCAGAATATTTTAAGCTGTTGCGTATCAAGCAAACCACATCATGACATTTGACACACCAGTCAATATTATGTGAAACATATATATAACCAAATTAGCTACAAGGTAAACTGTAATAATGCTAATGCTAATGCAGTAAAGCTCATATATTTTGAAGCAAAATATGTATAATTATTACCTGACGTTAGTACTGGGGCTAGATAGATGGTGTTCATATCGGCGTTAGGACTATCCGGGTACAAGGCGTGCTATCATTACGTTAGAAGGGCAGGGAGATGTTCTTCATGTCAAGGCGTCATTCAATCTGATAATGTTTTGACTTCGCCAACATGATTCCACAATTTTCTTTTGTATAATTAAATATAGCTACTAGTAACGTCTAGAATATATACATGTCATTAACATGTTTCGTCACATTATCATGATAATTTTATTGACAAGCAAATTCATCTCGTTTTGAATTATCAGGGATTGACTGTCAGGAATACGTGTATGACAACGGCCATACTAGAGAAGGTGGACCTTATCCTCATGGCTATTATGTGACCTGGACGTGCGTGGATAGGTATGAACTAACAACTATCGACCCCCGGAGCTACTGTGATGCCGGGGTTTGGAATGGGACACTGCCAGTTTGCACTCGTAAGGGTTTTGATGGAATGATAATACATTTAATGAATTAACACCTGAATAAAACCGATGTAATACATTATCATTTGCCCCTCTCCTATGCGAATAAAATGTAAACTTTCGCATTTTATTTGTAAATGTAAAACATGTGTATTGTTTACATATTTCACATAACAGCTATAAATAACTTATTTCGGCTCTTAGGCATCAGCTCTTTTAATACACATTTTCGACATTGGGATTTTTAACGATCCTCATTCATTTGTGACTTCTAGATGATTATTCACCTGAGACGTTCATGCTTCTTCTTAGAATAAATGACGGAATCAGACATAGTCGTGTCAGATTTACATTTGCTATTTATAATTATTAAATTAACAGTAAAGAGTTGCGCCGACCCTAACCCCGTAGCCAACGGCATATACAGCCCGTCGACAGGACCTTATACCGAATACGATGAAGTGACGTACACATGTAACACTGGCTATTACCTCTTGACCGGTGACGCTCTCATAACTTGCATAGATAAAGCGTGGATTAATGACAACACTGGCGATGTACCAATAGTGCCAACATGCCTAGGTAAGATTTCTGGAACTTCCATCATACATGAATTAAACACATGAAAAATCGTAAAAAAAGAAAGATAGATCTTACATTGTAATTGTTTTTATTAAAACGAATCATTTGCTTACAGCCTGATAAGCTACGACAACGAATATCCCATGTATACAACGCGCATATTATAGATATGAAATTTGTTTCACAATTATAAATAATTCTAACGTATTTTGCAAACAAAGTAAGATGTAAATCATTCTACACTTCTCCTAATGCTTTTCAATATAAAATATTGTGAGCAGTGTTTTTAACGACGCGTCAATGTTTGCTATGTTTCAGCCAATACAACAACAACAGGTTTGTAACTAAAGTTACGTCCCCTTTATTTTCAACTAAATAGGGAGGTCGGAGAGCAAGTTGACAGAATGGAATTGCACGGAAATCGTGTTTGTTCTCCTTGTGACCCCACTTTTATCTTCAATTAGTTCTGTAGAAACTTTAACTAATTCTATAATAGGATAGTGTGCATATTCATTGCCATTGCGATAACAACTATATCAGCAACAGTTTCCCCAGATTCAGGTCTGCCACAAAATTGCTTACTATTTGTTCTGAATTTATCTTTAACAAACAACAATTATATTACTCTTAGTACTTCTATTGTGTTAACACTGTGTTTTATGTTTATCTGTTGATAACTTTGCACGTAAGAAGCGTTTCCGTTTTGTTGACATATATTTATGTTTTAATTATGTTGTGTAAAATGTTTTTGTTGTTTATTTGTTATATGTTTGCTTAGCTTCGCAGTGTTAATAGCCAAGATGATACACTCTGATTACCAACATGTATTTGTCTTAGCAGCAAATGCCGGGTTTAATGCACAGCGAGTTGGGTACGAAAAGATTTTCACTCACTATTATAACAACGGAACACCCTTGACGGACATAATTCCATTGAAAGACCATACAGCGGGACCTATGAACGTCAACGTTTCAATGACGATGTCGTCGATGAACGGATATGACGCTGTATCTGGGCAAATTGACATCAGCGCTTCCATGTACTTGGTATGGTATGACGAAGTTATTGAAGACCAATATCTAGACAGTATCATTACCATCGGTGAAACGTTGGAGGTATTGATGGACTACGATAAAGCCTGGGCCCCGAACATAGTATTGGTAAATGCCGTCGATACGGTAAAAGACATCGGTGACTTGTCGTACATGTTGCGTTACACTATGGTCCGGGAGTCCTCAACAAAAAAATACGTTAAAGTCGACTGGCACCCAAGAATGTTGCTGCGAGCGTCTTGTACCCCTGACGTAACGTACTATCCATTCGACCGCCAGGTGTGCGACTTAACGTACACAGCGTGGGGTTACTTTTCCCGTGAAGTCAAGCTTAACGTGTTAAAGTCCGAATGGGACACATCGGCCGCAGAAGACAACGGTGTTTGGAAGATTATTTCGCAAGTCTTTCTTTCCTAAAATAATTTTTTTACATTAACATTTCTGATTGAATAAAACAAACAATTTCATCGCCATGTTTTGATAATGTTTACACGTTCAGATTTGTATTATGTAATGAAAATGTTGGCCAAATTAAATTTATGATCTGCAAATTTGCTACGTTTAACTTAGACTTTTCATGTCTTTTTATTTACATTACTTTTTTCAGGACCTTGTCTGAGGTTTACGTGTCGGACGGATCCGACTTTGTGCGTTTCCAGATAACGATTGAGCGAGAGCCGCTTTACTTTACATTTAACGTGGCATTACCTATTCTGCTGCTTGGCTTGTTGAACGGTTTCGCCTTTGTCCTGCCTGCCGAAAGTGGCGAGCGAGTCGGTAAGTAGCTACATGTAGGTGAGGAAAACTAAACGTATGTATGCTTCATGTCGAGATTGTCGGTAAGTATGCTAAGTTGTATAGTTGTGGGCGAGTTAGAAAGAGAGCTTAGCGGTTATCGAATAAAAGAGAATACTAATCAACCAAACGATTCTTGAAATAGGCTAACTGATAAGCGAGTGTTGACCACATATAAAAAAGCTTTTTGTAAGTACAATGTACCGTCTCACGGCTACACTTTGCTGTATTTCGTGTATTCACGTTATGCCATAGTATCTGGAATCAACACTTAACGTTATGAAACCTGTTCCATACACAAAACGAAGAAGTACGAGATCTGCTCGTTTGCAAACACTTTACGTTCTATTTTCAAGATTTTGTGACACCTTTTCTGTCATTCATTGTTCTACAATAGATGGCAGTTCGCTATCCGCAGCGTTTGTTCTTCTTTAGTTTATACATCTTTCAGGATTCTGTGTGACGTGTTTCCTGTCGTTTATCGTGCTCATGCAGATGACAATGAGCTTCCTGCCGGAGCTGTCCAACCCAATGTCATTGCTGGCCGTCTATGTCTTCCTCATGATGTGTTGCAGCGTCTTTATCAACGTTGCCTGTATCCTTATGCTCAGAATCTACCACAAGCCAGACGACGAAAAGGTCATTTATCTCCTTTTCAATTCCATTAATTAGTGTGCTTCGCTGAACAATTACTATCATATTTGTTCGGTTTGTTTTTATAGTGGTCATTTACAATAAACGTGTAATACATGTACAACGGTAAACTGAAATACGTTTCAACTTTCAAGTGACATATTGTTTACTGAAATTCAAAAACAATTCGAAATGCGTGAACCAGGTTTCGTGATTCAGGTCCCTCAATGGATGCAAAAGGTGGTCCACGTGGTCGGCTGTCAGATCTGCCGCTGCTGTGACAAAAACCCCAACTCAGACCTGCCTGAAATCACATGGCCTGACGTGGGACGCACCCTCGATTTCTTCTTCTTCATTGCGTTTATTGCGGGCCAGAGCGCGCTGACATTCTTCTTTCTTGTTCCACTGGCTACGCGATACTGACGACATTCTGTGATTTGTATCAAATCGATAGACATGTGAATTTATCTTATAGTATAG
>Ga0224511_10004981_pt1 | contig 10270 bp, 6 predicted proteins | sample SF_May12_sed_USG_2_FD_169988 | JGI IMG/M metagenome (GOLD analysis project Ga0224511, IMG submission 169988) | Sediment microbial communities from San Francisco Bay, California, United States - SF_May12_sed_USGS_8_1 | ecosystem: Environmental > Aquatic > Marine > Sediment | place: USA... | reverse complement strand
GCCATCCCAAGATTTGTTCAGGAATGCTAAAAATACTATGTGTTGGGAATTAAAAGTAATAAGCTGCTTTCACAACTGGACTCAGGGCATTACTGGGAGTTAAACTGAAGACCTAGCCATCTCAAGACACCGACATTCTGGTATTCCGCTTCACAGTGGAAAAAAGGGTTCTATGATGCGAACCAAAGAGTCGTGTTTCATCAAGTGTATCTGGAGTTTAGGGATTCCAGGAAAGCAGTTCCCAAAAATCACCAACTCAAGCGACTGTCTGACTTGACCATCGGCAGTGAGGGCGCTGGGCTTGAGATCATCAGATTCCGGGTTCAAGCTCTAACCATACTGCATGGCCCATGCAAGCTCGAAGCTCATCACATGATTAATAGGTAAAGTCAAGTGTCACTATATATGTGGGGCAAAGTAACTGACCCATCAACAAACACTTGATACGAAGGGTTAACCATGACTGCAAGAATGTCATAAAAAGGCCAAACAATAATAATTTGCCTGATAATCACTACCTGGCGATTGGATATGGGTTTGCTCTGGTTGCTAACAGATGCACCGATCTGACTAGCATGGGGGCGTGATGTAAAGTAGCTGTCAGATGCAGCCTCCGGAATTCGCTCCGCAGTGCCCTCTATCCGTATCTGCTTTTCCAGAGGTTCCCAATAAAACAACAGCGCCGCGTTGCTGTTTTCACTCTGCAATGGAGACCGATGGACTAAGGAATAAAGTAGTGGCTTGGTCGTTAGTACAAACAACTTTGGAGCTCCATGTGTGGATTTGTCGCTCCAGCCGCTTTTGCTTCCTCCATCGAATGCATCCATGGGATTTCCTTCCGTGTAGTGGACCCTGACGAAGGTCCTCTGTGACAAGTCATTGGTGTCATTTACCCAGGTTTTCAAGCGCAGCATGTGGTACACCTACTAAGGATGGTTTTTTGTTTTTTTCAAACATGTTTTAGCCCAGAAACTAAACTGAAGCAGGATTGAATCTAGGCTTCAAATGCAATAGACTCGCTCAAAAATGCATTCAGTGTTGAGCTCTTCTACCGAGTATGAGCTTTGTGAACTGAATCCCCTCCGGTCTGAGTCTTAGCCTGCTCCAAGAAGGGGTCATGGCTAAATTATATATCGCAGCAATAGTTAGCCACAGACCTGAGTGAAAACTGGTGGCTGCACATACATTTATGTTAAATGATGTTCTAAGAATAGTGTGCCCGGAACAAAAGAGGGAAACTAGAGGGGAAATCATTCAAGGATGATTTGAATTCACTCATTCTGGTTATGCCACCCTTTCCCACGTTTATCATGCATATCAGGCCTCACCATCACTCACCAGCCATCACTATACATCACTCACCAGCCATCACTATACATCACTCACCAGCCATCACTATACATCACTTTAAATTAATCATGATGCCTTCACCCGCACAATTATAGGGCCATCAGAAAGCATGCAGACAGCGTGCAGACAACTAACTATGCAGGCATCAAGAATGACCCGCATGATTGACTACTCTGCTATGCCTAGATGACACAGTTTATTTGCAATACTGATGAATTACATATGTGTCCCTTATTCATTTGACTGCGAGCTGACCCTGATTCTCATGAGTGCATTATTTAAATCTTGACAGGTTAGAGACAGGATGTTGCAGTGTATACAGTTGGTCCGCATGTAATTTCTAATACATTTGTTATCTATATATGCATACTACTATACCCCATCAGACAGAAAAGCAACCTATATCACTCGTCATTCGATCTCTGCTCTACCAGAATCAATAGGTATGGACACCTGGCTTTACTCACCAGCTCTTTACCCTTACGACTTTCATAGTTTGTGAAGAATCGAAAGCCTTCCTCATCAAATCCTTTGAGCAACACCATTCGAGCCGAAGGTACACCGTCCCTTCAATCAAACATTACGCGCATTACCACACGCATCTGAGTATTCTTACACAAGGATTAATAGTACAACGTACAACCTAGTCCACTCATTTACAAATATATTATTGCATTTATGGAATGGAAATCATATAGAATAAAATCGTGTTATAGGACACGGCCCTAGAAAAAGGCGGTTTTTGTAATGGTTTGTGATGTACTCCATCAAGAGGGTTTCGCTAGGGCCGCGTCCCCTATGTTTAACGTTGGAATCCTATAAGGTTGATAGAATATGTGACACTGCACTGGGAGTTGAACCAGGAATCTAGTACACTTTACCCTTAATCAGTCACTCAATTCTGTTACTGTTAAAATCAACGAGAGTTTTGACGAAACCTTTGTGCTGAAGTAACAGACTATCAGATCATGTACATGTCAATTGAACTTACTCTAACACTGTTTAGAACAAACTAATCAGCAAAAGATGCCAAACTATGAGAGACTTTAATGGGGACTGGATAGGCACTTACTTGGTGGCGGTCGCCAAAGTCATGGCATTCGCTTCTCTTATTGCTTCACAGGTTCGCGCCTCTGAAAACCATTGCTGGAATAACTCCATTGGCTCCTTGGGTGATGACTCAATGGTAAGTCTCTTAGTGGGCTCATAGCTAACTCGCATGCCTATGAAATGCACAGAGTATAGTAAATATACCATAGCAGATTGTAAAAGCATTTGGCTGAGCTAAAAGCAACATTTGAACATTCTGCGAGAGATAGCTACTGGCGCAGCTAGCTACTGGCGCAGCTAGCTACTGGCGCAGCTAGCTACTGGCGCAGCTAGCTACTGGCGCAGCTAGCTACTGGCGCAGCTAGCAACTGGCGCAGCTAGCTACTGGCGCAGCTAGCTACTGGCGCAGCTAGCTACTTACTGACTTAGCATTCACTCTTTTATACAGACTTTTCTCCGTTCTATTCTTTAGTGATTGGCCCAATCACAAGACTGCAGGCGATGTTAACTGATAATGGTAGATTACGGACTCGCAAAACATGTTGACTAACAGAGGCACAATTAGAGTAAGTCTGTGTGACTGAGTGTGGAGCAACTCGCTTACCAGATACTTGGTTAACTCGACTCGATGAGTCACAATCACATTCACTGAACAGTTCACAATCACACTCGGTGATTCACAGTCACGCTGGGTCGACTGAGTTAGATGGGTCGCTGGTCGACTGTCAGTACATTCCAACAGATCAATAGTGACACTGACACTGACAGTGTGACTGTGAGTCATTGACTGAGTGATTGACTGTGAGTGAGACTGTGAGAGTCAGAGTGTGATACTGATAGTGATAGACTAGAGAAGTCAAACGAGTCTCTGACCGGGTTGACGGTTTAGCAGAAGAAATCAGACTCACTTGCTACATCGGCCATAGTGTGATATTTTGAGATGGTAACGAACAAACGAGAAAACGCTTTTAGCACTTTTGACATGCCGCCGTGGCTGCGGCACAACAGGTTATGAAAGCCATGATCATCGGGTCAGCTGCTCTCAGTCGGTAGCTAACGATAGTTTCCCCAAGTTACGAAAATGCATTTTCTTACCTCCAGCAGCCACAGGTAACGGAGTAGCGCATTAGGGTACTAAAGGGTACCTGACTTTACGACGATGCAAGGAGACTGATCAATGACAAAGGAATCGTCCGCCTCCTCTACATCCTCTATGTCACTGCTTATGTCACTGATCTGATAATAATACAGACTATTTCGTGGATAAAAAGGGCCTAGTGAATGGATCCTTTCAGTGGGAGAGGATAACTCTAAAAACACAGTGTTGCAGACTTTTGAGTGGTGCATGGATTCCTAGAGTCAAAAGGGTGGCCTTGCAGCATACATTATCACCACATAATAGTTCATGACCGATCTATGATCCTCAAATAGCCTCAATAGAAGTCTAAAATACAGAACCGCCCGGGGAGAAGATTATTTTCTGAGAAATTTAAATTTACTGCTGCGGGAGACTTTATAGTCCACATACACCTGGTTTTTATAGTAGACAAATTTTAAAGCACTAGTATCAACCATTTATTATCACAGTATTTTTCAAGATACTTGTGACAAATAAACATATATACATACAATGTGCCTAACTACCTCGCGCTTTCAAATGAATTTAAAGAGAGAATTAACCTCATGTGATCTTAATATAGTACATATTTTATATACAACACCAAACAATCTCATGCGGAGATGAATAGAGCTTCTTGGATACTGCCTGTGTAGAAGGGGAACCTATAAGGGCAAATCATACCTTCATACTACATGGATTATTGGATGTTCTTACATGTGATATGCGCTATCTCGCTCCTTGTTGACTTTGGTGCCACCAATCATAAAGGTGGAAATCTGATATTGTTTATTCTTTTTACAGAAATACTATAGATTAACATATTAATGTTTTGGTTGAATACCTTGGTAGCGGTGTAATTGATTTCTGTTATGCTATTTCATATGCAGCGAATGTATCATTAATTCCGCATAAGAAGTTCTTATCAAATCATCTCATAATCCATCTTGACAAACTTCTTATAACTTGGTATTGTGTTTAGACACATATCAAGACTTCATTCAGTTCCTTCATGCAGAACGATTGTAATGCATGGACCATCATGTCTTGGATCCTTTCCTATAATGTTTCTTTTCAGTCCTCAAGCGCTGCTTTAATGGCACGTCATACCAGTCTTTAAATCACATGGCCCAACAGTGTATGAGTGATAAACTAAATAGCTAATCACCACTATGCTTGTATCTGTTTGTGTGCTTGTATCAAAATTACTGCATCTCTAGTGATCAATTTTTATATTCTACGCACACACTTAATTGAACCTCATATAAGTCTGAAGCGTGTTCTTGTAAGAGTTGAATAGAAATTATATGTGAGGAAATCATGCTCACATCGTGAGTCCAGCATGACCAGGACTCGACCGTAGCACCTTTCGATCTTGAACCAAGTATTCCAGCCACTATTTACAGTTGGTATCCTCTATTTCACGACAACAATAGAAAACAGTCTATTGAACACGCTTCAGGGAGCAGTCGTGGCTTAATGGTTAGAATACACGATTTGCGCGCAGCGAGCGAATCGTGGGTTCAAATCCCAGAAAAGCCAATGGTAATGGCAGGAAGGGCATCCGACCTTAATTCGCACCTGAGCTCCAACAAAGTCTCCCTGTTAACCAGGGAGCACACTTCACAAACCAGCACAGGGATTGTTAATAATGTGGGGCATAAACAGAAGCAAAAAATGAAGACAATCTATTGGCGATAACTTGCATTACGCATGAACGTCTGGCTACTCTATGCATATCGTTCAAGAACCAGAAGATATAAAACCTTTCTCAGCTAGCCAAAGGCCTGTTTGCATTAAGGTGCATTCAGACTAGACCGATTATAAGGACAGTAGGCATTACCGGTCGGATTGTCCATCGGGAGTACATTGGTAAGGATGTCGAAACCTGTAGTGAAGGTGAGTTTCCACTCTGAATCCGAAGAGGTTAAAAAGAAGAAACGGCTTTCAAATGAAAGTTGAATAAAACACCCTTGGTCTCAAGCCAGGGCGTGCCATTTGGTATCCACTAAACCATGTCTTAACTCCATGCAATATCTGTTGGTTTAAACAGGCAGCACCTGGTCATCCCATACAAAGAGCAATAACTACATTAAGCAATATTACAATCCCGACTGGGTTGGTCATAGTCATTATCTTAAGGATATCCATCCATCTGCAGGGAAGGATAAGCTATAATCCTATACCGCACATATACTGTGCGCTTCAATGCAATGATAATCATCAGTCCGCGATCATGCTCTCTTCTGGACGGTCGGTTTTGCTTTACGCGGGTATCACATTTTTAATTGGCATTTTCTTTTTTCTGACTCCGAGCAATCACATTTACAGATATCTAGGTAAGCGTGTGAAAACAGTCTCAGGATCTAGGCATCATACTGCAACTCAATAGAAGCTAGTGACAATTTTTTTGTTTGATTTATTTTTACATTTTTCTGTTCAGGCACTCGGCCATCCTATTTAATCAGACCCGCTAAGCCTGAGGCGGTTGGGGCTTTAAGAGCTAGGATTTGTGTGAGGAGCTCGTTCTCAAAGTAGGCCCTCGGCATGACCGAATTTTTCAATCTTGTGCCAAGCGATCTAGCTGTTGAGCTGTCTCATTATCTATTTTGCCTCAAGCCACTGAACTATTCCTCTATCTCATTCAATTTATAAATTTTCAATTTGGCCAGTGGCATAATTTAGGCACCATCATGTGTAATAGCTTTAGACACCGGTCTACCTGGAGTGATGTATTATTTAAAAGTTGATCAGATTTTTAGAATTTTAAGGAAGTATTTTTTCTCAGAGTGATTAGTAATGGCTGATTTTATAAGCGCAGGAATTTAGTGGAGTGTGACTCCACGCTTGGCTTGTGACGCTTAGCGTATGACATATATGCCACTGGATTTAGGATGCTTAAGAGATTTAGCTAAGCCATATTTAATTGTCCAGTACGTTCTGATGTGCCCCTTAGCAAACCCCTTGATGGACCTGTGTGGTACATGGTGCATACGCGCTTCGAGATAAGTGAGGATAGTGAAATAGCTCAGTGGTAAACATCTGGGTTCGCAATCATGAGAACCTGGATCCGGATTGCCGGTCACGACAGGCTCCCGTTGTAAGTGTGAAGTCTGCACAATAACCTTAGCTCAAAAGAAACAAGGCTCCCTATAAAGTGGGACATTGATGCTGACCCACGCGTCGTGCTCTATTTTAAGACATAACTGGTGAAAATCGGATATCTGACCCGGTAGTTATATTAACAGGCCCTCAGACATCCTATACCACATCAGTCAAGTTACGTAATGCAAACAGAGAAATCTGTTAAATGATTAATATATCATCCTTCTGTTTTAGCTACGGATACTGTTGAATTGATACAGAGTCAGAGAGAACCTCTGGAAATTTACCGCACAGACTTAAGAACTCCCGCTCCTTTTCTACAACCGGATGGAGTATTTCTGACGCGAAGACCCACTCAGCACAATCATGTGACCTTTATAAAGACGCACAAGTGTGCCAGCTCTACTATACAAAATATCCTCATAAGATATGGTCTGAGACACAATTTAACATTCACTCTACCGCGAAGTGATGGCCATTTCATCGGATGGCCGCTTCCGTTCTCGCGATCTCAAATCCGACCGTCCAAACAGCCGGACATTCATTGTTATCATTCCGTGTTATCCAATGAGCTTCTGCTGACAATGCCACCTGATGCTTTCAATATGGCCGCCGTACGAGATCCTTTCACTCAGATTAAATCGTCATATGTCTATTACGGATGGAATAGATGTACTAGAGGAAATACGTTAACCCAAGTACTCGAAGAAAGCATGAACAATCCATCCCAATATAAAGTTTGTGGTCTTCCCGTGTACAACCCAGTAATGTATGATATGGGAATGAGTTTTAATGCCATGAGCAACAAAACTAAAGTGACCGAATACATAGAAATGCTGGATAGAAAGTTTCATCTGATGATTGTAGTTGAATATTTCTATGAATCTATTATTATTATGAGGGACATGCTAGGATGGACAACAGAAGATGTCGTCTTTTTCTTGGTAAATTTTCACAAAGATGGCGGAGATGATAACTCCAAAATAGGCGCTGATCTGCCAGACACACCTGAATGGAGGGAGATAGTGTATAACTACCTCTCTGCTGATAAAGTCCTATATGATCATTTCAAAGGAAAATTAGAAGCTATTATCGCGGCCAACAGAGACTATCTAGCCAAGGAAGTGACAGCTCTGAAACAAATGCAGGACTGGCTTATGAATTTTTGTATAAAATCCTCCATGATTTCGACAAAGATAGCGGATAAGAGATTTGCTGCATTCGGAAATGGGGCCTATGGCTATATCCTGACACAAGATGGACTAAAGAATGAAACGTGCATGCAAATGGCCTCAGCGGAGAGAATTCTGGCAGCAATTTTGTCTGATCGACAGCCGCCTTTAGTATAACAAGGTTTTTTGCTTTAGTTTTGCTATGATCATCCTGAGGACTGCTTATTATTACCTGACTTTATTGTAATAATTGTCTTTTCAAATAGGTCAAGGTCGAATGTAACCAAGGTTCCTTACTTTTTGCTGTTTAAGATATAAAACTAAACCGCACATGATATAACATGCTATGTATCCGATTACAAACATGATCCAAGACAAAATATCATAATGCTTTTAGTCTAGCCAAATCAGCGAGTCAATTCAACCTAAGTAAGATTATTCTCTGACACTCATACATGAACACGCTTGTGAGTTATGCCCTGTCACACTAGTGGTCACACCAGTGGTCACACCAGTGGTCACACCAGTGGTCACACCAGTGGTCACACCAGTGGTCACACCAGTGGATTCACACAATAGGCCTTGTTCTTCTATGGGTGGGCTGACCGGGCTCTAGCACGGTCCAATGGCGCATTCGAAAAATATAAACACGACTGTCTTGTGTCCATTGATAGCACTGGTAGCATTTGATGCACAGAATATCCCCGGTCCATACATGGAATTAGAGGATAACTCTATGGGCCCATAGGGCTATAGAAGAAAGATAACTCTATATGCCCGACACTTTGCTACCTGTTGCGATGGGAGTGGGCCACACTAGAGCCCTTTAGGAGAAGGGCTCTGGGCCATACACATAACAACAGAATCTTTCGGCCTAAGCCCCGCCCCAAGGAAGGCATACTTGACGAAAAGTGATAGTATAGTACAGAATTATAAGCCTATGGGTAGTCACTCTGTTGATCTGCGCCCGATCAGACGATTCTCGGGTATTCCCTGTTCAGCTAAGTCTTACTAGGCAGCAGATTATGATAAATGGTAAGCACAGTTTCGTCGCTTACTAGCTAACTAGTCAGCAGCTCGTACTGTAGTCGTAGACGTAGTGTAACGTGCTGTGTGATTGATCATTGATGATACTCATACTGATACTGATACTGATGATAGTGATGTGATACGCATGATGATGACTGACTCCGTGACTCATCGTCTCATGAACTGGAGTGAGTGTACCGTATTTCAGTTTTCTGTCTCGAACTTCTAAGTAACTAGTAACCTAACTAAGTAGTAAGTCACTTTTCAGTAAGTAATCAGTATCATGACTCATGAGGATTTGTACACGACAGTACGACTATGAGTATAATTATAAACAGTCTCCCCAGTCACGGAGTCATTCACTCTGACTCTGAGCCTAACCCTGCTTGTCACTGTGTTGGACTGTTTCAGTTTTCACGCAGTGTCACTGCGCGTAGGTTCCTCTGATGCAACGTTGTTGAGGACGCATTGACATCTAACTGACTGAGTGAGTAACTCACCAGGTAATTGGTTCCCGAGGTGACTCAATCAATCATGAATGAATCCCTGATCTAGTCATTCACCAAGTCCAGTTACTTTCACTCTAAGTGTAAAAACTACTAACTAAGTGAGTAATATTACTAGACTTAGATGCCTGGTTAATAACTGCTATCAATCTCACAATTTCTGAACAATGATTGGAATATCAAGCTAGTGACTGACTGAATGAACACAGGCAAGGCAGTAAATCAATGTAACGCCCACTATAGAATAGATATTACTTATATCATTTACTTTTATCGCTAAACCAAAGGGCTGGGAAGAATCACTAACTACGTGTACTTCACCCAATTGAGCCTAAAAACGAGGGGCAGCTGAGCAAAGTAGTTCAACCAGTACAGTAAAAACTACAACTTTATAGATGGGCTTTGAAATCACATCTACATAATTTCTAGGCAGCATTTGCAGTTCAGTATACAGCTGCAACTTTCAAGCTCTGATATATCTCACTTGGTGTTATAACTGTTTTACGATTGTACTGTTGTGGGAATGTTTTTACATGGCTTTCCCACTCAACGCATGAGTTGTCAGCCAGGCTTAGTATTTATAATAGCTAATCGTTTCTGACATACGCATCTATCAGTAATTGTGTCGCACCATTGAACTTCGTTCGAGTTCAGCAATCCTGGCCAAGTATGGGCTACTATAGCCATAGCGTCTGTGGTTGTATTTAGACATCGCTCCCTGAATGCCCGGGATTATTTAGGCTTATGACTGCAATTATTTTCTTACAACATGAAGTCGATGCAGAGACACACCCATTGATCCATTAGATTATAGGCCATGGCAATGCACCGAATTTTGATAAACTCAATAATAATAATAGTTTATTAATCTAAATGAAATTAAAAAAGATAATGCGTATATCATCACTATTCAAGGATAGCTCTTAACTCGCATCACTGCT
>Ga0224511_10004980_pt1 | contig 10270 bp, 3 predicted proteins | sample SF_May12_sed_USG_2_FD_169988 | JGI IMG/M metagenome (GOLD analysis project Ga0224511, IMG submission 169988) | Sediment microbial communities from San Francisco Bay, California, United States - SF_May12_sed_USGS_8_1 | ecosystem: Environmental > Aquatic > Marine > Sediment | place: USA... | reverse complement strand
GTTGCCAGGACTTCTTAAGCTGGAGAATCTAAAGAGTGGAAATATCACGATTGAGGTAAGGCTATTTTGTAGCAATGTCATTTTGTCGCTGTCAACACGTAAATAATCAAATCGTTAAACTGCTTTATTGTTTGTGTTAAATAAATTGTATCGTGATCATACGCGTTCATTGCATGCGAGTTTAAATCTTCATATATAAGCGGTGTGCAAGTGTGTGTATTACTTGAAAGGTGTAGTGATTAATTCAAACTAATATCTCTCTGATACTCTAATATCTGAGATCATTGATTGACGGTTGTTTGGGTTGAGACGTTAGCGTTGTGGCATCTTTCATTACCATTGATAAACAACTTTAATAAAACCGAGGTTGCTATTTATCCCACGCAGGCCATGCTTCCTAGGGACTTAGCTTTTCCTAAGACTAATAGTATCGGTTCACCAAGTATTTAGTAGTATTGCGAAAGGGTAATGCCGAACCAATTTAATGTTATCGTTTGTAGCGTATGCATAGATCCATCGCTAGCTATATTCTGTATTATCTCTTTATCTTAACAATATATTACAGTAATAATTCCACCACAAGCTAGTTGCTAACAATAGTGCACATGTTAGTGTTTGTGGTTAAGTTTATTGTTATTCAAACAAATGGTCTGGGTTATGTATCTATCAATTGGGTGTGTTAGCCAGGTCATTTTGCACTGTCATTAACTATTACTAAAAACACTCTCTATTGTAATCAGTTGTTTTAGGCAAGCTACACAAAACTAATTTCCCCATAAATTGTCATCACCACCATTGTCACCAACGTCTTTGACGATTGTCGCAAGTTATTATTTGAGAACAGTGTTGCTGACATGTGTACAGATTAGATTTCAGTTCTGTGAAATTCAAAGCTATTTTTCATGTGATATGTAATGTTGATATTGGATCAGAAAAAAGTACAATGTCACAAAGGGTATACTGAGTCATGTTTACGATTGGTATGGTACATAATTTGGATTAAATCTTTACAGATACACAGAAATTGTTTTAATAGTTTAATTGTATTAACGTATTATGTACGCAAATTGTTCTATAGACTTAATTTGACACGTGTTTAGTAAAACGCAACGGCGTGATGAACTCAAATGCTGTTTCACTACCATATACAAAATATACGAAGGAATAGACTATGTTTATGCATTTCTCACATGGAATAATTTATGTCCCACATAGAGCACAAAATTAAATTCGTATATGTATGTTATATGGCTTCACTAATATTGCCCAGATTTCAGACGATTTACAGAAACGGTTAATAACTTATTGAACTTAATGATTTATTCCAAGTTGTTTAAAGTAAATACATTTTTGTCATCAGTTGTATAATTGTGTTGCAAAACATCAAATAATAAATTATTTGCTTAAATAAATTTTACTTTATTTAGAGTTTTATAAATTATGTTTAGATATTGGTGTTGCACATCCTAATAAAGACCTTTTTATAAGTATTTGTTTACCCGTTGTTGTTTTTTACTTTGATTATGTTTTCTTCACTTTTATTTGCTGAAATGGTGTAGGTGCATTTTATCTTTACATTTTGTGATGGTATTTCGTTTCATAACTCCATGTAAAAGCGTTCACAAAAAGCATCTGAATTTATTCATCAGCTCCCGTTGACCCAGAGACCAAACAAATTAGAGCTGAAAATTTCCTATTAATTTCTGGTTAGAAACCAACCTGTTCCTGACAGTTATTTGACACACGTTGCCCCGAATAGCACCGCTTCGAGGAAAACTGTAGATAAAGTTATATCAGACTGATACCTCTGTGAGCTTTTTGCTTTGTGATTTTTTACATTCTGTAACGTTTGTTATTGTGCTTTTTCTGTTCTACTTTTAATGCCAGTGTAATGACTGCATTGAGAATAACGTTGAAAAGCAAAATTTGCTATATACTTTTAAAATTCGTGAATTATGTTTTTTATGAAATTCTGTAGTATTAGTGGGACATATATAAAAAGTTGATGCCCATAATGTGACAAAGAATTAAAATTTTAATAAGAATACAAAAGAAGCAAGAAAGCAAAAAAGTGGTATGAGATAGTGTTGTTTGTACAAGCCATTGAATTTATGGTACCCTTAAACGTGATTTTGACTGCTTAATCTGTATTATTTTCTTTGTGTTCACATCTCTTGCATTTATATTACCTATGCGTCATATATGTTTGCTTTTTAAAGGTGGAAACCGTATGCATGCATATAATATTTATCATAATTTATTATGTGGTTTTTAGAAAAATACGAGTATATAACAAATACCATTTGGTTTTATATAAATAGATGTAAAAGTTTTATTAGTATTTTCATACGTTTGCGTATATCGTGTTAGCTGAAACATAATTGTAAATATTTATACGGTGTTTCTTTAACCTTTATTTCTGACGTACAATTGTATGCGTTTGGACTTGACGTGTTCTTACAATGATTGACAAGTCACATTTAAACTAAACGGACATAGTGTGCACACAATTGTGTTGCGAAAGAAATTTTACATTCATACAGTTATATGTTTTCCCTTCACTTAATGAAACCTTTATAGTGTGTTACAAACCAGTTCAACGAATTCTTACAATGCATTTAATCGATGTCACATTTATAACAAGAACGTGTGCGACAAACTTCGTTCATATCATCAAGAGAAATATTTAAATAGCATATATGTGTATAATGTAAATATTGCACATATGTTGCACTACTATAAAATCACAGGTAATCATTGCAAAATAAATTCTCATATGAATGCATTTTATATTTAAATTCATATTATTGAGTTATACACTTTACGGCCCACAATCAATTTTCATGTTGTGTTAATGTTTTGGGGAATCTCTGTAAACGCCCTGTTTCGAAAACGTATAATTATCGTAGCATAAACATGTGAAACGAATGTTGGATATTGAGCCGTTTCACATTGCGTTACTATCTGATAAAACTCCCTTCCCTCAATACCATTCCATGAATAAATGTTATTTTGGGTCACATCAATCAATTTATTGTCAAATAATCGTCGGTTCAGTATTGCAGAAAAAAACGGGTTGTTTTCTACAGCTATGTTCCTTAGAGTATAATGGGTGATGAAATATTATTTATACATTGGTTATACAAAAAGACAAGTCATCCAAAATAGTTACTTTGCACTTCACATGAAATTCAACATAAGTTCTTAACCCTGCTTCGATAAAGTTAAACAACCACATTCTCAAAAGTCCATGTGATCAATATGTCTTAATAGTATTAATTATTTCCACCTCTATAAGAAATCTGTTTTAGACTGTTTCTCTCATACATGTAAAAAATTGCGTTCACTGTATTGGTGCAAGTTTTCAAAACATTAAAAGACCATATATTGTTCGTTATACGCAACGTAACTAATATTTATAAAACATAGAAGTAAACATTGTAACGATATACTTATGTAAAGGTGTAAATATCTTTTTTTTATTGAAAATGCATCTTCGTGGAGAACTTTTGACAAATTGTTCTAAAGGGGTTTGATTTGATAACATTCTCATAACATATGTACTATTGTTTCTATTTTGAATTCGCAAAACTCGCATAAATTAGTTGCTATTATTTGACCAGTAATTGACCTATCGTCAACCCGCCCAAAATGGCGTCTTGAAATACCAGCCTTGTCGGGCCATCTATTGTATTCACTTGTCAATCATGCCTATGAAAATCGCTATCACCATCACCTAGTACGATAATTGGTCAGTAATATTATAATGGAGCGATATGGCTTTCATATTATAATAAGTATTCAGGCAAGCGATGCGTAAATCATGAAGACCAGGACTGGAGGGCGGGCTGTCGATAGGTCAAATAAAGATTGATGAAATTGTAAAATTCGATGAAATTTACCTCCTTAAATTAATTTACTAAAAGACGTCTCATTTGTACTATTTAGTATATTTTGAAAAACAATATTCCATTCATGTTCTTTGTTTGTGTTGAATACATGTATTTTTATCAATCGTTCGTTTAGTTTCATGCATATGAGAGTTAAAGGTGACTTGTTTAATATATTGAACATAAATATGCGTGTATGTTTAGACATTTCACATGTTAATGTCACTTCGTTTATAAAAATATTAGTTTTCTAAAGGTTTATTTGGTGTATCTCTCTACTATTTTCCCTATGATGGTCTTTGAAGTATGTTTTAGATGTAAGGTATATGTATGCCAATGAGAAATGTATCCACTCTCGAGAGACTTTGCACCCACATAAGTACACGAGAAATATGATATCGAATTACATTCAAAGCTTTATGTGAAATTTATTTGAATCATGTAACCACAAATAACATTATAACATCGCTATGTTCAGGAAACAGTGCTTAATGAGATACAATCACAATGCAATCACGAGGTTATACGGTTAAATGTCCCATATGGTATTTCGTTACAGTTAAACAGAAATATAATCCAGATTTATTGGCATGACATATTATATCAGACGGCCAAATATAGTTAACCTAGTAAATAAATAACAACCATTATGTCTAGAAAAATATTGGTTTGGTCTTAATTCAAAGTTTATTGCATCACAAATTATCTCACATAGTTTGACATATTTGTCAAAGTCTGATATTTTTGGTCTATATGGCGAAATGACGTAACTAAAAAATGACCTCATTACACATATCAAATATATCTGTAATATATCTGTAATTAAGGGGGGGGGTCATTGCCCAACAAAAACTGATAAAAGCAAGAAACTGTCAAACTATATCCTACCGTTGCAAAATTATCTTATTATATTAACCACAAATGTAATGATTAAACTTTACCACCCTAATATCTAACATATACACTATTTATGCTGCTTCATGCATGTATTTCAAAGTAGCAAAATTTACATGACAAATAGGAACATATTTATTTTATACATTAAACGGTAATCTACAAAAATAGCCCTTTCAAATGATACAAAGTAATCAATATCGCTAAAACAATTGGGCCCAACATATCAGACCTGGACATATAATACAGTGCGAAAGTGTTGCCTTTAGATAGGAAGACCAGAAGTAAACAGTAAACAACTGTTTCAGGCGACGTCGAGTGTGTGTTCCAGCCTTGGGAAACACGACTGTGAGCGATGGTCCCAGTGCTGCGCAGCTGCGGACATGTGCTGCAAACGACAACAAGCGAAACCATCCCTCGTAAATATTGGTAATGTTTGGTTGCATTTGGACAAGAAAAAGGTGTTGTTACTTTGTTTAATAATAAACTATTAAATAGACCAATATAAAAAGTATTTCGGTTAAGCCTATCCTACACAGAACACACGGTTTACATTAATGGCCTCTAGTGTACACTGTACATACAACCGAACCAACACTGGCCTGATCCAAGCTACACTTGTGCCATTTGAGTGTATCCTTGAAAGCCGTGCGTGGTTTTTAAAACTTTTAAACACCTGGAAAGGGTGTCATGTCCGTGTATGATCGTAAAAACGGTCGTACAATAACGTGAGAGAACGTGGAAATCGTATGAGACCGTATATACAACCCTACTTGAAGTCCACTCCACGAGTGTGCACATACGTCATACAACCAATACGGCTTAAGTACGAATCATACATGGCCAAGTACGGTCAATACTCGTACCAGTCAATCCGTGCATAACCGAGTATACCGTATAGGTACCGTGTGCCTAACCGTGTTTTGTGTGAGACAGACTTTATTAAAGAACAACGTGTCGACAATACGATCGTATGCCTTGGATGTTATAAAATAGAATTCACTCATGCTTGGGAGGCTCGCACGGGCTGCTTTTTATATTACATAAATTGTAAAATGTTGAATGTTGAAGGCCAAGTAGACATAGGTTTTAATAAGACTGCTGGGTTTATTTATGACCATCAATATCTCCCAGTTGGTGGCTTACTCACGATATATACCAATGTATCTTTGTCCAAAAAGCTTGTAATATGTACCGGATTCTTTGCATCAGACTTTCCATAGTCTGCTTTATGCAGTCGGAAGGACCCCATTAGAAATAAGTGCTTGCAATCCAAAACTCATTAAAACAAATAATACAATCGTTATATATGTGTATTACAGATAAGATTTCTGTAGACGTTTTATGTCTGTCATTTTAGTACATTGCCCAAGGACCTGGGATGGTTGGAGTTGTTATGATGACATGGAACCTGGTCGCAAGGTGTATTCCACGTGCCCGAAATATATATTGTATGGCAGCTTGAAAGGTGAGTGTATTCAACAGATTTAGTAAATAGTAAACTTCAGTTATAAAGGTCTGTTTTAAAATCAGTAAACGACTGGCACTCATAAATGTTATTTAGTCTCTTGCGATGTAGCGGGGTTGGTACTTGTGAATACAGACCCGATATCGTGGATGAAGCGAATTATGGTTACATGGTATTTATGGATGCTTAGTCCGGTACTTATTACGCAAGTCGCATGATAGTTTATACGAAGTACCAACCTTAAAATAGAGGTCTAAAAGTGTTGGCTTTTATACTACTCTCAGCAAAGAGGAAAAACGATTTTAATATTTTCACTTACTGCAATATCGTATCTGCCAAATTTCCACAGTTCAGCAAACTTCTTTCTTTCTGAAACAAGTGTTGGTCGATCAACAATCTTGGTGTAAAACTGTGTTACATAATATATTTGTATTAGTGTTGACATATTTGTTTAAATATCTTAAACCTCAATTGACCACGAATGAACCATTGTAGAGGGTTTCTTTAGTTGACACATTTCCTGTCGTTTAATTTTGTTTGAACTGATGAAAGGGAAAGCCATTGAATACCAATTCAAATAGTTTTAGTTGTGTTATCATTCCAAAACTGTCAGGGATTGTCGTCAGGATTGTTGTTTATTCATTTTTACTAAGTGACTGCTGGAATGCATCATTCAACAAGACTATTTACAAAAGAAAAAATGTAAGTGTTTCAATGTAATCTATCCTCTAGGTTTGTGGGCCAAGAGGACGATGTCATTCCGTAGCACCCTTTTTAATTCTCTTAACAAAGACACGGTCTTAGATACTTTGTAATACGAATGCTACGACTTTTCCGAGCTAAATAAATATTTCTAGGCACTTCCTGTCATGTCACATTTACGGTTTCCTTCAAGAATAGTGTCAGTTACTTACGTCATGGAATATTCTTTGTGATTAATTTGGATATGTGTTTTTCTGCTGTATAACGATACTCAGTAGCGTTTGAAGTGCTGAAGTGTTTTAATAGATAGAAGATATTTTAATCTCATAATAGTTAATACCTTAAAATAAAAAATGTTCATAATTATAAAAAACACAAACATCCAAATTTACACAAGACACCCACAAGAAGTCGATCCAAATTTATCTTCGTGAAGTGTTGCACAACTGATCTATCGACAGCTCGCCTCACTCTCTGGATTACGTGAATTATTTTTATCGCTTCACTGATTTTTTTTTATAATATGAAAGACAAACTGTCCCATTTAAATGTAACTTATCATTTATATATTATTTTCATAGACTGGATTTACAGGTAAAAACAAAACAAAAGTCCGACAAGCTAAGTCCGCCAAGACGCCATTTAGGGCGAGTTTTTTGGATAGGACTAATTACTCCTCATCTACGTGCGTATGGTTTTGTTTAATCTCCTTCATCCTGACCTTTGCTTAAATATTAAACAATCTAAGGTATGAATCAATGATTAATGTCAGTAATTACATCCCAAAAATCAGAAGGTTTTCAATCTTAGAAAAGTGATTCAATTATTATCTAATTAATATTGTTTATAATTCGATGTCACACATGAAATCAATTCATGTTATGATTAATCATACGAAGGCTGCACCTTAACATTTACTTGGAAACTAGTTGATAAAATACATTAAACTATTTTAACTTATAAAACGTTTTGATACTTTTTATGACGGCTGTGTTATTGCTACTACTTAGAAATTGTCAAAGTACATATATAATGCATATATAATACTATTATATAATTAATACTGGAATTACCTACCTTCATTATAAGTGACACGACTAGCCGTATACAATTTATAATCTAATTATTTTATTAATATCTATACGTTATTGCGACGATAATTTACTAAACACAGAGGAAAGTGGATTTCTAGCGGTCGTAATCAACTGACGCAAATGAAATGTATTTACTGTATGAATAACTTAAATTACAATACTATTGATCGGAAATTGAAAGGTGTGTTAGAATAAGACAGTGTGATATATCTTTATTTTAGCGAGTTGTCGATCATCATTTCACAATAAAAATATTAGTGGGCAATGTTAAATTACGGCGACGTAATGACGTCCAATACAACGCAGACGCGCGAAATGCGCTCATTGTAGTCACCAGCAATGTCTTCTATCACCAAAAACACAAATAGACGATCATTGTGAGCATTCTCTCTTTGAAAACATCGCCTCGGCTCGGTGTTTGCATGGCGCGCTTGGTACTCAATAAGATAAGGTCTTCTAGAGCGCCATGTTGGTGTTATGAAGTTTTGTAAACTGTCGGGAGCACGCCGTGTTGGCGTTATGAGGACGTTGTACAAATCTTGTACCTGTGAATGGCCTTAGCACAGCGACTATACAGCGATTATACGGCGCGCCAATACCACTCCTAACATTGTGAATTCGCCGTGTGGGCGCCGAGAACACGTTGTAGCTACTGCCTATTTTGTAGCTAGGAGCTGTTGGTGTGCTTACAGCTTTTCGAAGCTCATTGGAGACACTCAATGGTATCACTTTCAGTGTGACATGTCCTTGACACACCTGTAGACAATTTATGTATGTGTTTGTTTCTTTGTGTGTATGCCGGTTGTAGCCTTGGTTAAGTAAACTCACGACAGTCACTAAACCTTTAAACACTTTTACTTAAACCATTAGCCGTTTCATTCGAAGTCATAACACAGTGAACATATTTCTATATCAGAGTAAGAGTGATAGGGCTTACTCATTTAATGTCCAAATCACTACAAAAATAGGCGACGTAGCTAAAGATCGTTATTTTTATACTGATGGGAATATTACAGATTCAGCATGTCGAAAAATCAGGAAATGGAAACAAGATGTATATGAAGAAAAATAAAATGTTTAAGTAAACAGTGTAAATCATTTGCATACATTGTTCTAAGAAAAATTGTTAAAGCTTGTGTTTATAAAGTCGCACAGAGCGAGGTTACACAGTTATCTTCAAAATGTTATTGATGTATATTTCTTGTCAATGACATACACATGAATGGCAATGTGTCAATGTCAAAAGCAAATTGCGAATTACATACTGAAACAGATATGTCAATGATAAAGGAAACAATGCAGGGAAATCATATATGATGTTCCTATCGGTTTGTTTTGAAAAGCATTTCGGGAAATAGGAGTACAAACCATTTTTTCCTAATACTAAATTTTGCTTTTGAATAAGGTCCTTTGCGAACTGTTATTAAATATTGTAAAATGTGAATACTCATGTGTAACACAGCCCTGGTTATTTACCATCACAATTGTTATTGCTAAACATATATGTTGAGACATCGTGCAGGGAAGAGTTGAATAACATGTTTGGCTAAATTGTTAAATACATATTTTAGCAATTGTTCATCAGATTTATTTAAGGAATACGAGTGTATAAAAGGTCGAGCATTTCAATGTGTTAGTTTAAAGTATTTAAAACGAAACGACATATCAAATGTACTAAAATGTATGATGACACAAGCGACCCTACGGACGTACGTTTTGTTTACATTAGTAACGAAGTCTTTTCCATAGATGTAGCTGCAATACTGGACTCCTATTCCACGTGCGGCATTATTGTGTGTCAGGCTATCGTCCGCCACCATGATTAGGTGAATTGCTACGTTATCTTTGTGAAATTCTGAAGTTTACTAACGCCATTGTAACCTAGTGGGTGGGGAAGGGACCAAGCGGTCAAATCTCCCGCCCACGGGTCACGACGACGAACTCGTCACGCTCTACTGACCACGACAAATACTTGCCTGACCAGTGGATACCAAGGGAGATCATCATGACTGATATACGCAAGGAACGCAAAGGAGTTATCCTTCCCGAGACTAGTGCTGCTAAACGACGCGTTAACGAAAAGCTCATAAAAATAAAAGAAGAGATGATCCTTGAGCAACATTGCGACGGAACCTCCGATACCGAGCTTAGCTTCGAATACAGCCAGCCCATACGTCCCCAGCAGTTTTACGCTGACCTTGACGACAATCTGGATGGTCTTA
>Ga0224511_10004979_pt1 | contig 10271 bp, 4 predicted proteins | sample SF_May12_sed_USG_2_FD_169988 | JGI IMG/M metagenome (GOLD analysis project Ga0224511, IMG submission 169988) | Sediment microbial communities from San Francisco Bay, California, United States - SF_May12_sed_USGS_8_1 | ecosystem: Environmental > Aquatic > Marine > Sediment | place: USA... | reverse complement strand
TAAAGACTTTCTACAGTGAACCACTTAAACGGTTTTATGGGCCGGTGTAAATCCTCTTAAATACCATCATAATTGAATGCGTTATTTTGCTAAGTGGCGTCATTTCGTCAATTGGACCTAAATCTCTGTATCACAGGTTAACACACATGTACCATGTTCGAACAGTTCAAAGAGAGACCCTTACTATGACTCAAATACGTATACCAATTAAGCCTAGAAACTTTATAACATTGAAAATAAAGCCACATGCCCAACTGCCCTTTGTAATAGTCAATGTATGTACACATTCAGTTAAATAAGATATACTATGTTTTATACATACCGTTTTCCGAAAATCACACAAACTGTGTTGGACCATAACGAAAGTTTTATGTTGATGAATGCGTAGTGTTTTAATTAATTTGAACACATTGCAATTAAGGTATATTTTGCATATTATGTAGCGACAGTTTATATTGTATTGATAAACTAGACATTTTGGAATTATCTCCATGACTTGACACCAAGCCAGGGTACTCAACAAATTATCCCGTTTGGGCAACATGCGGTATTTAATCAAGTAAAGACGTCTTTCCTTGAAGTACAGACGCAGTGTTTGAATTAACACGTTTAACTCCGGGGTAATTCAATGGCAATAACTTAAGAAGGATGGTAACGGTCTTATATAGAGCGACCCAAAATTCAAAACTTCAAGAAACTGTTTTAATTCTTTTATCCATACAAATCAAGTCATACACATGTGGATTGCAGATTATGTCAGACTGAATGTGTAATGACTTACGTACTTAATAACGTTGCGGATATGCATATATGCAAATATGAATTTTAATCTAAAACAATTGACTTCTACATGTTTTTTCTCAATTCTAAAAATATCATCGGTGTAATTTCACATCACGTTAGTTTTGATTACACATGTGTGATACCGTTACAAACGATGGAAGTATGATACGGAACCTTTCAATTCAGCCTGTTGTATTCGTTAGCTTATATTGTATACATATCATTTATAAGTATGTAATAAATTTCTAAATTCAAACGTTACCAGACAATAAAACAAACACAGCATCAAAAACGAACAAGACTAGTGTAATTCACACACACATATGCCATAATCGTAGAACTGGTGGTGATAGTAAAACGATTAAGTGTGTCATGACAACTAAATCTCTTATTGCGTGATATGCAAGTTAAGAATCCGCATGCATTGTGTCTACAACAGCCATGCAAATAGCACGGCTATTTTGATAAATATCTGAGTCAAATACTCATTATTTTCAATGACTCATACAGGGATTTAATATCCGGTATGACACCAGCCCAAGGTTTCTCTTTAGGACGCCTGTCACATAGTAGGCCAAGAATATATTTGTATGGCTTCCTCAAGACTCAAGCGGATAAGAACATTGATGCTTAATGCAGCACATATTTGTTCGACATCGCTTTATACCAAGTTGTATGATTTCCCAATCAACTTATATGTCAGAATCTATGAATTGTGAGAGTTAAGTGCGAAGTACCATGATGCTTTGGTACCGTTTAGAAAGAAAAATGTGGAACTTTGTTCTGTACACTAAAATGTCTCTTACTTACTAGATAAAAAGATGCATTAATAACACGTATCTTTTTAAAACCAAAATTTTAACTACTGTTTGTTGCTTTTGACCGAATTCAATGGTGTCCTGTGGTGAAAGCCCTATGCTCCACACGTGGTAATCGGAATTATCCCCAACTAACCGTAACTCTATTCTCGCCGCAACGGAATTAACCGTCGACTTATAAACAACTAAATATACACGAATTCGGCGTTGCAAAGCCCCCGCAGTTATAATAAAAATATGACAATGGTATTGTTTATCTGTTGCGTATTTGTTCATGTACATCTATGTGTAAGTAAGTTCTAGATCGCTTATTCATAGCACATTTAGATGTCCTATTTTAATAAAATTATATTTATTAGGCGACGCAAGTTTTTAAGTGTCCTTTACATAAAATAAAATACCATCGTGACGAACTGTTGTCTATAGAAACACTATGTCTAGTGAATTACTCTTTAACAAAGTATGGTTATGTACATTCAAAAATCGTGTGCCTAAGACCAATAAACACGTTTAATATAGTGTCGCCATACACGTGTTAACGCTGCAATGATTGTGCACCATGCAATATACTTCATACAATAGGAAAACAGGTTATGCTTCATGACTTGTACTTGTTCAAAGCCTTGTTCAGTGGCAGAATGGAAAAGGAAACAAACTATTTGTGTATGCATAGAGAATCGCAAGCCTCTGCTAACCTACTGCGTGTATCTGGCGACACAGGTGGCACCACAGGCAACAGACTGAAGTTAAATAGAACAGTAAGTGTTGTCAAGAGGTCCTAGCATTTGTATGTTTTGACATAGATACAGAAAGTATTTGTGTCTTTCACTATACCCAATTAGTATAAATTGTGCAAACAGTAAAACAATGAAAAGACGAAACAATGTATCTTAAAATTTATGATACATACTTTGTCTATGTTGAACAAAATGCACATGCATGGAATTAAGGGTTAACCTCTAGCCAACTGATTGTGTGTGTCGTAGTCAATCTATTTAACTGTTTCATCATTATGCGCTTAATAACATCAATAAGAAAGTCAAAATTGGTCAGATTTATATTGATAGGTAGTCATATGGAATGATTAAAAATTCAACTGTGTAAAACTATGCGTTTTAATAACGTCGTTCCAAGCATATATATATATAGACAACCTGTCTACATATTTCAACAACATGGTTTGGCTATATTTTAGTCTGATAAATGACGTCTGTAATCACACATATAATTCATTCAAATCTACGTATATTATTCCCAAGCTGAATATTAAAGTAATATTTATGTATATTGAACGGCGGTTTATAAGAGGACTGTTCAGTAGCAATACACAAACAAACAAATGTTTTACGTCAATTTTCCAACGGTGGATATAAAAAGGCATAATGCTTTTACAGTGGTGTTTTAAAGATGCTCGATGTTTGTATGAAAGTTGATAATTTCATTATTTACTTGTTTTCTTTGAAAATTTAAACTGTGTATAGTATAAACATGACGTGCACTGACGGCGGCCTATATAAAATACCGCTAAATTAAGTGTACATACTGTGTTTATATATTCCACTGATCACTTGAGCATAAATACTGACTTGAAAGCAAGTTGGTAACGTATCCGAAATTGAAACATTATGATGAAAGCCTGTGACCTCCAAAACCTTAAAGAGTATAATTATGTATGATTCATTCACTAATTACAATTATGTAGTAAACACAAAAGTAAGTGTATCGATTAAAAAAAATTTGCCAACAAATGCACATTAAGCGAGATATTTCTGACTGAAATATTAAAATAATTCTCAGTGTTTTAATAGGGGCAGGTAATCCAGAATTACCAGGTACAATTTGCCTGTTGAGTGCAACAATTTAAATTTAGAGTCCGACCAATCAGAATCCCTCGGTCATTTCTTCTGAAAAAGACACTCTCCGTAAACTTCCGAGACCAATCTGAACACATCGGACAGTGGGCTACACCACACAATCTTATCTGCAATAACCGAGATTTATGGGCAATCAACAATTTATTCGGTACATATCGTGAACACATTTTTTGGCGTATTTTGCAATATGTTTCGGTATTATGTTACTATTTCATTCTTGTTGACGAAAAAATACTACTTGATATTAAAATATTTAATAAATAGCTGATAAATAGCTGATAAAAAGATCAGACATATCCCCTTTAATGTCGATGACTAGACGCACGGAAAGTTTTTTAAAGAGTGTAATAGGCTAAACAAACTGACATTTTCAATAATGTCTATGGTTGAATCTCAAATTCGACAAGTACCCATACCAGGTCGTTTGGAATAAAGACCCTCTTCACAATGAATTAATGTGATATAACATTCAGCAGAGAATGGCAATACTAACACACGTAAACTCAGGAAAGGTGTTTTAATGGAGTATACACCTTTAGGTTATATTACTGCAACGGAGTTACATATTTGCAGCAAGGTAACATTCAACAGTCGATATTAATAGTTCTCACTTCGCGTATTTATCCAAACATACTGTGCATTTTGTATAATTTATTATGCTTGAACATAGTTATGCATCCAAGCATATCCCACCAACACGTTTCTTTCGATTTGGATGCATTTACTGGCCAAACATAGTAATTGACATTCATAACCCTTCAAAAAGCTATGTTTAGCCACGTTTAACCTTGAAACTGCGTTTTATTGCTGTTATCAAAAGACAATGAATACAAATTGGGAGATCACATGCACTATGAAAATCCACTAAAAGTCCATACAACAGTTCTTGACTCGTATAAAAGGAACCTTTTGCTTCTTCATTTCCAACAATGTCTACCAATCGACATACTAAATATTCGAAAAAATCTGTGTAGGGCAATCTTTTCCTAATGTCAGCCTGGACAAAGTCCTATCAAAATGTCATATATTAAATTAATCATAAATTATAAAAAACACAGGTGACTGTGGTATTTTTCCTGTTTAACATCACTGCAAAACAAACTGTTATATACAGGGTACCAGTAACAAAAGAACATCACAGAAAAAGTCTCGCGATTATAACACACCGATTTGAGTAACCGACACATACAAAAGATGACTTTGATTGCAATATTTTTTAATTGTGTGGGTGTAAATAGGATTACACTGACTGACACTTCTTTTTACGGCTGTTTCCACATTTAAACCGAGACCGACACAAAATATACTGATTTCCCGTGGGCCTAAATGTCTAGAAGAGGCAGTTCTTTGAAGACAAGTATTAGCTTTTGATCACCTTCTCGGGTACATGTAGCCTTGAAGGCATTTCTACAATAATTTATTATTTATTTATGTGGATTTGTCTTGATTTTTAGGGTACGGGAACTCTCAATATATCACATTATATCAACATTAAATAATTAATTAGGTTATGTCAAAGAAAAGATTCAAAGCTGTATGTTCCAGCTTCAGTTAGTGTGTTGGCATTCAGGGTACTGTAACCTACATGAATCAACTTTTTCGAATGTCCTTTCATTACTTTTTCGTCCATTTGAAGTACACAAAGCATACATATACGGTCTAAAACATGCTGACATGAAAGCGAAGATTGCCCTGATTTTTTATAATCTGTACAATGCTATATACGGTGCTCTAAAACATGACTCCATCTATTTGGTCTACACTTTTAGAATAGACACGTTTTTATGATTGTTTTATTGAAGACGCATTCAAAATACACTCATCAAAGATGACAGGATAGTCACCAAAAAGGCAGCACTGCTATTTTGGGAAATTTCATTGTTCTTCTTGTGAAGCATATTCTACAAACGGATGGGTTGAATTTGTCTGAAAGTGTTTACGATCACAAAGATTAATAATATTTTTCAACTTGCCAGACAGTCAATGGACGTATTAAAATTCAGTTAGTCGGACCCAAAATTGCGTTTGGTCGAACAAAAGTCGTAGACATTCATGTTTTACAGCAATAGCGAATGCCTATAATGATAATCATTCCCAGGCATATAAAGTCATTGTAATTGCTTACACAGAAATACTACAAATTACTTTAATGCGTTGTATAGATCCATGTCCGTAAGCCCAAATGTTGTTTATGATTGTTGCGTTTAGCCGCATGTAATACGAACAAGTCTTTGGCATTATTCAGACATTAACAAAAATAAAACATTTTTACAGATGTCATTAATATCACCAAAGAAATAATAATATTGTTAAAAACCGCGTTCAAAGGCACACTGAGCCTCCAATTAGATTATTATTTTTTCTAAAGAAGACGGTAATGCATTTCGTTGTCTGTGACACTGTATTTTTGAATAAATTTAGTCAAGGATCTAAAAGATTGAATACATCACAAATGTTGATTTCTAGTGCTTTTGCAAGAACGGAATGTTAGGAATACAAATCTTAAAAATGATAATAATCGTTCAAACTGTATTTCGTTTATTTATAGCTTTACGTCTATGTAAAACATGAGTACTTAACCAAAACAATGTGAAATAAACATGTATTTAAAATTAAAACATGTTATAATTTCCGCAGAATTCTTAATAATGTGATGTACAATGCAGGTTTGCAATATAATAATTTTATTACCAAATGTTGCAGTTGTGAATAGTATATGGGAATGCAATTATAAATGCTCATGATGAAAATGCATGTTTAAATAGAATTCCTTTGAGAACAAGTTGTGATTGTACATCATCAGACTGGAACGATTATGCACGTTAAAAATCGCAGTTATTCGAGTACATTTTTGTTTGAAACTACTGGCAAATTCTTACTCAATTTCACCTGCAAAATGTTTTAACGACAACACTGCACTTTTCTCGCCTTTTGATAAAAACAATTTCTCTTTTGAACTAAAAGACCAAATGTTTTTTCTTTGCCTTATGGCAACATTTAGTGAAAGTATTATATTTGGGGATATTTATTTTTCATAAATGATTTCAGTAAATGTTGAGTAACCATCGTATTATGGTCGTTAATGTTCATGGCGGTATAAGCAAAACATTATCTAAACAGTTTGAAAAGTCAATTTGTTAATACGACGGGGTTTGCCAAGGAAAGTCATAATTGATTGCTGTTGTAATAGAACGTGCGAGTATTTAATCTTATTTCAAACAAACAACCATGAAATGAAGGCTCAACATTCAAATTATGTGGGTGGACAATCCTTTACACTAAATGACATTTCCATTTAACGGTTGTACCGTTGTGGAAACCTATGGCGACAAGTACTGATTTCCCGTGGGCGTCAATTGCTGGTAAAGTATTTCAGTTGCCGACGCGTATTTTCATATTGTCACCTTGTCTGGTAGCCTTGACGGTTGCATGAATGCATATATACGCCTGTGTTTGTTTCGTTGATACACCTTCAACACAATTATAGATGACAAGTTATTCCTAACTTCATATAATTATGTTGTAGATATTGATTTAGCAATAGTTCCATAAAACTTAAGTTCTCATCTTTCAAATTATTCGAATTAGGAAGTATACCTTTACCTAAAAAAACCTTAAAGCTGTAAAAAGTATATGTATAATTGAAAAATTAGTTGCGAAACAGTAAAATGTATTCAATGGTATTTACAATTAGATCTAGATGTAAATGTATCATCCCATAACATATGTAAAAGATATAAACATATAATTAATTTTACACGTGTTTGTCATGACATTTTTCATCATTGTAAGTAGTTAATATAATTCGTTCCCTTTATAAATATAAGATAATTGTTTTAGTAACCATTCCATTCCAATTCCATACCAAATCTATAAGAACTTAATGCATTCGAACGCTTAAACATCACGTTCGTTGGAACAATACTTAAATTGTTTCACCAACTACATGAGTGTACTATTCAAGTGTACAGACAAGACATTAAACCTATTAAGTTTATTTGCTAAAAAGAGAGAAATTGCCAATGATTAACAGTTACTATCCTCATTCAATATTTATGCTTACTGCTACACTTCCTGAATACATGACAAAATACCAATTAGGATTTGAATGGAATCCTGATCGAAAAAGTACTTAGGCTTGAAAGTCATTAAACTTGGACATTGTTATAGGGTGTGTTCTGCAGTTATTTAAAAAGCTAATGAAACTCGAAATGATAATACCGATGATCGATGGTAAACAGGAACAATTAAGTGTGGAAATATATACACAAATAAGTAGAAATGTTCTAGCATTGAACAAAACATTTCCACCGAAAAGTTTAGCACTTCGAACATCAAATAAAAGCACGTATCTCTGCGACAAAACTAAATTACTTCACAGCGTAGGTCCTTCCTTGCTATTAAGCGATGTCATATTCGATATCTTATATATTTGGAAAAAGAAATTTCCAAATATAAAATATACCTCACGTTGTAAATGACCATAACCGCTAAAATGGTGTTCATTTTAGCACAATGTTGTTCTCATTGAAGCATTGCAAATGTCGCTGTAAATAGATTTCCATCAATTTAAACACAATACATGTGTAGATTTATTCATAAAGATGATGCTACAACAATAATAATAGCGCCAAACAACTGAAAATGTTTATTTAAAATGAACTTTTCGTACCAATACATTATTTTGGTTTGATTTATGTCTTCACATTTGAACAATAATGATAACACTAAATGATAAAATAAATCTTTTGCAGCGTGGCATTATTTTGCAACAGAAATAAACAGTGCTTTCATAATTGTTGTTAAGGTGAGTTTTTTTGTAAACATTTTTACGAAACAGATGAGATGAAATAGTCTAAAAGTGTTATTCAACATTAAGATAACATCTTATAGAATGTGTATCATATATAAAATTTATTTTTATGTTAATTATTTTATATTAAAAATTGTCTAAGCAATTACAGTAAATTGGTTAGCATACTTTGTCTTTCGTGTACGCCGTGTGATAGTTATATAATGCCAGCATATGAAGCAATTATGCTATAATTAAATTAAATGTCTAAACAACATACTATAACTTAGCCTATTTACCGACACAAAAAGTTCTGACTTTGTTGTCGTTCCTTAAAACGTACTAAAATTGTACTCTATGTTTTTATGCTAACGGATCAATATGTTAAAATATCCAGGCTAGTCCGCTTATACCGCGTTCGACAGAAGCTATCGAGAGTGATGATTTCGGTTAAGCTTAGAACATTAAATTTCGCAATCGACCTACTATGTTATATATTTTTAAACCATTTTAAATTCATATATGCATCAGTATTTTCATTATATTATCTTGTAAAAAGGAGTAATGCGTAAATTAAAATGTAAAAATGCATTTGCCTTTACTTCTCTTTTCGAAGATTTCAACCTCTTTATTCTAGACGTTTGGTTTCAATTGCAAATAATGAAAATGGACATTTTCAGGAATTACATAAATTACCTAAAGAAGGTTCAATGTTTTGTTGCTTAAGTGACTTAACGTACACACTGTGGTTGATTCTGTGGCATATACATTTAAGCGCCAAACTGTCCAAATATTAGTACATTAAAATGTGTAAGGTGAAATAAATGTACGGTCAGGTATGATTCATTCCAACCGAGCGGGTTTAAAGAATGGTATTTACCTACATGTAGATGCATTACGTAAACACATATTAAATAATTATGTTATCCTTGTCTTCAAAGAGATAAACGAATTTGAACAAGATTGTCATATTAAGTAAGTAGTTTGAAATTAGTGTAATGTGTTTAAAACAACACCCACTTCCATTGTGAACAGTAAACGGATTGAGAATATATATTCCTCTATTGTGGTATAATCAACAAACAAAAATTATATATACCTAAACAACCTTTTCTGGTGTCTTCATGGATGGTTGTTTTGCTATTGTGGGAGGGGAACACAATTTAATATTCATTTACGCAAAGCTTTCACATTCTCTTAAGTTTATATAATCAAGGGGATGTATTACTGTACTCATTTATATTGAGGGTTGTAGCTCAAGTACCTAGAAAAAACTAGTGGGAAGTGGAACAATGTTTTAAATCTTCTTCACTCCACATGTCTGGGATATTCTGTGTGTTTTATTTATTGCATACATATCATATTTATAAATAAAAAACGTTAAAAATCTTCTAATTTAAAATAAGACGGCATGAAGTTGAGATCATTTGATCAGATGTTTATAGTATGTGTCAACATTGATGTTTGTACTTGTACATAATCTTGTCATTGATGAAACATTTAAAATAGTCATTCTTAATCCGCTGTAAGCTACTGTGACACTAACAGTTGAGGTGACTATTGACGATAAACAATTTACATTTGGCCTTTCAAACATAATTAAGCATCGATTTATCCTCATCTTATTTAATAAAATGTATTGCATATCATCATTTACATAGCAACAATACTTATGACTATATAGTTTAACTAACATGCATAAGAGACATCATATAGACCTATACTACAATGTGCATGCATAAACGTACACCTCTTTGTATTTTATAGATATACCACGTTACATGCATATGACAATGAATAGTTTCACAATTTCTTAATCTCTGCCCAAAAATGGCGAAATCTATTGTATATGTGATAACGCTTATCACAAACAGGAGCCATGCTTTCCATTGTCTAAACTAGGTCAGATTGTCATTTTACCATAAACCTATAGGCCATTGGATTAAAATTGACCATGTACCGTTATAATTTATCCTGATTGACAGTTGTGGAACTATCCATTAT
>Ga0224511_10004978_pt1 | contig 10271 bp, 7 predicted proteins | sample SF_May12_sed_USG_2_FD_169988 | JGI IMG/M metagenome (GOLD analysis project Ga0224511, IMG submission 169988) | Sediment microbial communities from San Francisco Bay, California, United States - SF_May12_sed_USGS_8_1 | ecosystem: Environmental > Aquatic > Marine > Sediment | place: USA... | reverse complement strand
AATAAACATTGAGCTATATTTAAAGTTTTGATAATCTTAAATATCCTAGCATCATTTTTTTCTTAACATCGTTTAAGCGTTCAATATTAAGTAAAAATAAACATTATTGAGTCAAATTAATGTTTTGCATTATAATATATTGACTTTAAATAACATTGATGTATAAAAAGCCATAACAACGATGCAATAAAAAGTTTATAAGCCGAGATAAATGCAAGTTCCTTCCCGTGACCCGTTCTTGAAAGGCCGTTTTAGCAAAAAAGATAATACATGTATGATATAACTGTTTTGACATTATTCATTAAAATACAATACTTGGAATAAACCAATTAACCAATGATATACTTTTTATATGTCCCGTGCCCCCCATGTTGCAAAACAGTTCACGTGCTCCTCTGTGTCCCAAAAACTTGCCGCGTACCGATACCGTGCGGGGTGGTTACATTTCGACACATAAGAACACCATGCCGTTAGATATTACAATTATATACTACGCTAACTTGTTTATTATGTCTCAAATAGTACAAAACACTGTCGGCGTTCACAGAGATTCAGGTTCTGCAGAGAAATTTAGTTCCATTAACACAGGCACTCACGGGGTTTTATTTGTTCATTTGTGTGCTTTAGTATTCGGTCGTAACTAAACATTGAGCTAGACTGAAAGTTTTGATTTTATATACTCCTTAAAATACGAATATCAAATGCCTGCATTAATCTAGCATCATTTCTTTCTTTACATCGTTTAGAATTCATTATTAAATAATTTATGTAGAATCTTCGGTAAACGTTATTGAGTAAATCTTTTATTTTACATGATCTCATCGCACAACGCACTTAGTTGCTTCCGATATTTTACACTTTAACGATAACAAATATTGGTTCTCCAACATCATTACATTACTACGTGATATTTTACATTTTAATATTAAATGAAATAAGTGCATTAGTAGATTACAGTACATAAATAAAAGAGATGTGCTCTTGATGTTTTAATGTTAAGGTTGTCTACACGCACATTTGCGCATTAACATCATCGCACAATCATTGATTGTTGGAACGATAAGTTGAACAATAATGAAACGAATCTAAAACGCTGAATACAATATTCTTTTATCTAAATTATCAACCATTTAAGTGACCGATAATATGACAGAAGTATTTTCTACAGAGGCCGTTGAACAATACATCATTATATCGTTGACTGCATCTTCTATTGACACGCGACGCACATATTGTGAATGGTTGGTCTCAAATAGAAAATCATAGTTCTCATCTATATACCAGACAAAAGGTGGGTATTTTGTAACCATTTTTATGTAACAAGTAACCAATTCATGCACAGGATGCTTTTGATGCCCGACTTATGTGGTAACAAACCTAGGTTGGCAAATAATTGGGAACAATGGTTAAGCTGGCCAAAGGACCCTCAGATGGAATGGCAGAATGTAGGTTGTTCTTTCTTTTTTTCTCATTTTTTTTCAAAACATTACGGTGTATACATACATGCATATGAAGTATAATTATTAACAATATTAGAAGGAAACAAAACATGTTGTTCTTTCTATCTAACTGGTTTTAATTTACAACGTTTAAAGTGGAACACCTACGAAATGCATATTCAGAAACGAACCAAATAATAAAGGTTTGCACACACTTATTTATGTGGTGTTTATTAATTACATTGTGCTGCTTATCCTCTCTTCGTTCGACGATAACAGTTACCCAACCTTTCAAACAATTGTGAGACTAATTGTTTTGGTGTAAGTGAACAAAACTTCCACAAAATAGGTTGATATTTGTATAAACTTTTAACTCGATAAGTTATGTATTCTCGAAGAAGACAATGAAGTACTTAACCATCTTGGTGAAACTAGCACGGTTAGAAGTTCTTTAATTTGCACGATTTACTAGTAAACCTAAAATCAAATGCCAACACAATATAATAATAATAATGTAATTGACACCATCTTGATTTGTTGTTTATTTTCATTTTAAACAACATGTATCTAAATAATTTATATATTTTCATTCAAGAACAACACCATAACATTACAGCCTTGGGAACACTTTACTAGATACGAGTATAAGTGTTCTCTGTTCAGACAAAGACGAGTCTTAAAGGAGCAAAGTCCATTTTCTCGCCAATAACTCTCAGAGAGAATTGTTTTTCTACAAACAGTCTGACATGGTCTGAGTGAATGTGCTTGAGGGGTATAATAGGCAATGGCGTTTTATGACCAAACAGTATGGCTTGTAAAGGAACGTTTTTTGACAAGTTCATGATACACGTAGCAAAACAGACATTATACATTTTTCTATAGAAAGTGTCATACGAAGTTCAGTTGATACTAAAGAGTATCGGTTTGATAATCAACAGACATAAGCAGATGTGTTCACCAATTGTATTTTATTTACTTACCTTGTGGTTTTGTAAAATATCTGGAGGTATGTTTTTTATCAAGCAAAGTTGCCAAATGGACAGGTTCTCAAATTTGTTTCCTGTAAGCAAGCCAGAACGCACACACAACAAAGCTTGTTTCAGATTTTATAGAAAACAAATGTATATGCAAACAATATGTTAATTGTGCATTTAACTATTAGATGCCTATTTGTATACTTAACGGATGGTTTCCATATGTCCACCTCTTATGTAAATGGTACATTTTACCAGTTCGATTACTTAATTTGATATTAATTAAATGTTTCTAATGCAACCTAATTCTAACCAGAGCTTGTGAATAAAGATTTCTTTTGTTTATATGAACATTAATTCTAATGTTGCTGAATACACCAATAAAATATTTTAACAACCATCAACTTGATATGTTGAGTTTTGATTGAAATTGATGTTGCTTTTGATACTTAATAATGTCATATTACGATTCATACTGCAAACCAAAATTAACAAAATCTCAGCATTATTTTCCGAACTGTGGTCAAACTGATAATATAACCAACCATTGCAACAAGAGTGTCGTAAGCAATTTGTAAAATGCTTTTCCTCTCATATTGCGTTTTCTGGTCATAATATTAACACCAAAGGTATCAAACAACGAAATGTGACACATGTGTGACAAATCTTATGGGACACAACAACGAAAGAACTTCGACATGGTCTTCTCACAACTCAGGGTCGTGAGTTCGACTGCTTATGCTGTGATTTGGTCATAAACTTGTCATTTTGCTTTTAGGAAAGAAACACATCACATCGTCACACATGAAATGCAGTGCATACCATTTTAAAAGCGATGTGTTCTTGATTGTTTAATTGTTAGATTGTAAAGACGCACATTTGTGCATCGACTTTATCGCACAAACATTGATTGGCGGAAAGATAAGTTGAACAATTATAAAACGAAGCTAAAACGCAGGATACAATATTCTTTTATCTTAATTATCAACCATTTTAGTGACCGATTATATGAGAGAAGTATTTTCTACAAAGGCCACTGAACAATACTTCACTTTATCATTGACTGCATCTTCCATTGGAACGCGACGCACGTATTGTAAATGGTTGGTCTAAAATAGAAAATCTCGTCTCTAATCTACACACCAGACAAACGTGAGGTTTACTTCACCTTTTTGATGTTATACGTACTACATCATTGTGCTGTTATATTTTTCTGGTCCTCAGGGATCATGGAGTGTACATGTATGTTGTTTACATTTGAAAATGGAGTTCCGCTCATGCGCTAGGGGGCGTCAGTGGTAAGGCATCATTCATTACTACTGATGAACAGCTTCAATAAAACCGAGGCTGCTGTTTTCTCGTGCAGGCTATGCTTCCTGAGGGCTTTCCCTTTCATCAGTTTATTATAAGTAAACAAACCATGCGTTAGATACTATTGATATCCGTCTACTAATGTGGAAACAAAACCATGTTGGCAAAGAATTGCTGTGCTTAATAATGGGTCTCCAATAGAAATAACCGAATGCGTAATGTTGTTTCCAACTTACTGGTGTTAATTTCCAACATGTAAGGTGGAATACCTACAAAATGCACACTTGCTGAACTTTACAAAATGTAAAAAAGTCTTCACATCAATTTGTTCGTGGCATCATTTAATTTCCTTGTGCTTTTTGTCCTCTCTTTGTTTGACGATACCAGTTGCCCCATCTATCAAACAACTTGAGAGAAGTACCATTTGTTTTGTTGGATTGCAATGTAAGTAAACGAAACCTCACACAGACATCTTGCCATTTGTGTAAGATTTTTAATCCATAAATTATGTTTCTTTGAACAGAACCATGAAATACTTTACACTCTGTTCGAAACTGAAATAGTTTCAACTTCTTCAATTTGAACAAGTACTCTTAGTACTCTAAGACGTTGGGGACACTATACCAGATAATAGTATTGCCTATTTGTAGTTAACTTGATAAAGGGAAGTCCTGAAGGAGCAGTTCAATTTCCCCGAAAATAAATCTCCAAGTAAATCGCTTTTCTACAAGCTTTCTGACAATGTCTGAGTGAATCTTCTTTAAACAGAATAGGCAATGGCGTTTTATTACCAAACATTATAACTTTCGGAGTTACGTTTTTGTGACATGTTCACGATAAACGTATCAAAACAGACATTTTAACTATCTTCTCTAGAAAGTATAATAGACAGAATGCAATAATAATAATAATAATAATAATAATAATAATAATAATAATAATAATAATAATAATAATAATAATAATAATAATAATAAGAATAATAAATTCCAAATCCATGAATTTCGACAAACGTTAGCTGTTATAACTTTATCTAAATACTAGTATCATATAATATTATAAATGGAAGAGATGTTGAAAGAAAACATGTGGTAAACAATGTAGACATGTCAAGTTTAAGGGCAACATGACATAATCAGTTATACTAGTACTTATGTTTTTATCAAACACTTTCCTAAAAAAATAACACCAATATACATATTTAAGGAAAATTCAAGATTGATACATTTTGTGATTATGCATTCACATCCTTGCCATTAATATATATTTAAGCTATATGATGAGTAATATGTTATCTTACATAATATTCATCAATAACGACATAGAACATGTAATCCCGGCGCCTTCAGCGTGCAGACGACAACGACCAATCACATTATCTTCATATGTCAGCTGTCAGGAAGTAGCAGGAACATAATCCTACAAACCATGTTTGATCTAATCGTGTATTATTTATGTTCAGAAGCGAATAAAATCGTTTATAAGTTTTTTATAAGTGATTTATCATATACAGTGTTATTTTATCTTTGTATTTATATTCCTGGGAAAACTTAATAAAAATAAATGATTTATATGGTGGTAAAATACGTATGATTTTAATAAGAAATACTTTTGGATAATAAGTTCTTAGTGAGAATGTTGTGAAAATATTTTAACAGTACTAGCAAACATGTAAACGAAATTGAATTTTGATGGACCGTGTTATAAATATTAAGGTAATTATTTAAACCGTGTTACATGTTGAAAAATGTACGAGTTAATACCGGGTATTGTTCATATACGATGGAGATGTGAAGAACTTGGTACAAGAACATTGAAACAGCATGGTGATAAATTGAACGAACAGAGAGCAAACTGTTAATTTAAACAAGTGGCTTGGGTAAATAAAAAGCTGAATGATTGTAAATAGAAACCAGAAACTGGGAAAAATATTACACGAACACGTTTTAGACGTAAAATGGATGCATATTTTATTATATTTTACAAAGGACAAAGAATATTAACAGAACACTGATTGCTGGAATTGGCAAATGTACGATAGTCGATTTTGGCACTTCATTCAAGTAATTGAATAGTTTGGGAAGATTCTGTCTGTATTATGTCATATAATGTATTTGCATCTTTAACGTTAAAGCGGTTGTGTAAATCTGACATAATACATCAATAATTCAACTAATAATGCAACTAACTCTGATTGAAGAAGGTCGACCTTACGTTTCATGCATGATAATGTGCACTCATGAAAGTTTATGTAGAATAACTGTGCGCCGTGGTATAGATAACCAGGCAATACAACACATCTTTTCCTTCATTTATGTTCAATACACGCACCATTGCGACGCGCGGTGTCTACGGACTAAACCCGAAGTACAGGATCAAAGTTGAACAGTAGTGACATTAGTGAGACCGTTTACCTTAAAGTATAATCATACTATTAGACAATGCATAGTTCAGCAAACTCCTTTTACCTCCTCCCACATTTGCTGAAATCTATTGTTCATGTGATAAGGTTTATCACAAACGTTTTCTTTTGTATTTTCTAGGTCAGAGTGTCGCATGACAATATATCCCTAATCCATTGGATTAAAATTGACTATGTACTGTTATAAATGATCATGACCTTGCAAACGCAAGGAAGAATAACTTGCAAGGCAATCGCACATGCCATCTGCTTTATAGTTTCGTATTTTCTGAGAATAAATACAAACGATCGTGCAATTGATATTCTAAAGAATCAACTGTCATTGAGAAGAATTTTCTTAGGACTAACATCTGCTTTCTATCACATTTAGATAATAGAGAAAACACTGTCTGGTGAATAGGACTTGTATGCATTTAAGACAGTCTGCCATTTCAATTACAAATAAGTACTAGTTAGAACACAAAATGATAATTCTTAATGGTTAAGAGGAGCGCAGCGAACGAAGTGAGAATTAACAATTGAGAATTATCGTTGTGTTCTAACATACTTAGAACATAACTTCATTTCTATTGGTTGCCCATTAAGCAGTTATTTATGCATGAATGAAGTAACTGATTCACTTTTGTATAAATCGCCGCAATTGCACAGACTGATAAAGTAGGTGATTTAAAATTATTATAGTTTGGTGATAATTGTTTTTAATTGTTTCATAATTTCTATGCTGTATGCTTCGATTCCCAATATCCCACCTATAAATGTTAATGTAAGGCCAATTAAATCTAACAAATTGGTTATGCTATATGACAAGAACTAAGGAGAAATTGATCATTTAAAAAAATAAAAACATGATCATTGATTTAAAAAGCATTTTTATATTTAGGATCGGATTTATAGAACAATATAATACCAAAGGCAAATGGCAACCGTATCTTAGTAAAATATTTTCATTTAAATATATAACTAATTATGGTCAAGGATCGCCTACTTAATGCCAGCTTTACACTACATTTCTAGTTTGTACATATCACACAATATCTAACACAGTTTATTAAAAACGTGTAAAAGAAATAAAATAAATAATTAAGGTAAACTGTTAGATGTTGAGTTTTTACGATTTCCAACAATTTTACGAATTTCTCAGAAGGACAGTGTTAAAATAATATTAGTGTTGGTCTTACATTCGAAAATTAAAAAAAATGAAAGTTTTTACGTGTTTTATTTTTCCAGTATCTACGTCAATGGTAATGATATATTTGAATGAGTAGCTAAATACATGAGAAGATGCCTTATCTTACGCTATTGACATTAATAAACCTTGCAGCAACTTTAACCGTGGGGTGCGATATCTGCTTTCTGCAAGCAGACGACTATGACGGATCAGATAATCGTCTGCTGTTGAGATATAAGGAGAAGCAGTGGCATTCGTAGAGAAATACATAGTTTGGTCTAATATGTGTTATACATAATTGTATTCAATGTGAACAAAATCATTGAAATTTCGTTTCCAATTTATTAAGTGTGAGAAAATGAAATTTGAAGCAGCATTATGAATTAACTAACGCCAATCTAGGAAATTTTGTAATAAAGGCTTACGTTTAAAATGTAAAACCATAGAATAAGAAGAGTTTACATTGATAATTGAACAGCAAAGCATAAAACATGAAGATATATGCGGACTTTATGCTACAAGTTAAGATTGACCTCTAGCATAGGGAAATAAATGTGACAGGTCCTGATTGTTCAAACAAGGTGTTCAGAGTTTAATGCTGGTAAACTGAATTGGTGTGTTAATTAATTAATAAGATCGAACAAATGTTTATTTAGATAAATGTAAAAACGTGTTAATATTGTGAAGAGAAATAATATCAAGCGAGGATCGGATTATACTTAAATAGGTTGTATAAAGCACTGTACTACACTTAAAACGCGTGTTATTGAAAATTGTAAACATAAATGAGAGCTTAAGGAAAATAACACGAATTCCTATTTGTATAGCGCAAAAATGAACGTAACGTTTTATATCAGAATTTTATATAAAACACATGTACTTTTGACAGGAAGTTACACACGAAATGTGCAAAGATGAGGAGATTGTTTAATCTGATTGTTAATCTAAGCATTGTTTTAAATCCGACAAGAGGGATATCAGACATACACGGTGATGGCTGCAGATTGTATCTGGTAAGACACTTCCTGGTATTTTTTTTATTCTGTGGCGGCTGTAGGAGGTCACCCCGTACTACATTATTGTGTAGTTGTATTATTCTGGACCTTTAAGATTATGGATTATATATATTTTACATTAAAAAAAAGATTTCCACTCATGCGCTAGGGGGCGTCAAAGGAGTGGCATTTGTCATTTCCATTGATGGACAGCTTCAATTAAACCGATACTGCTATTTTCCCCATGCAAGCTTTGCTTCCTATGGACTTTCTCTTTTCTCAGATTAATCCATACAAGTTTGTTTGTCAAACGTTGTAGTAGTTTACTTTTATCTATTCACGTATAATATCTGGCTTTACAAATCACTAGACATAATTACACGATGCGATTGACGATGGATATGAAAACTGTATATGAAAACTTTACACACAAACATAATTTTTCAAACGTTTTTTCCGTGCTATAACGTATTCCCCCGAAACAACGCAGTCAAATTTGGTTCTAAGAATGTTATGTCTATTTAATATCATTAAAATGACATCTTTAATAGGGAATATGTCACCTCTTGAAACATAGACTTTATGTCCGTTGTAGGTACAACTTAGAATCCATCAAATTCATCATGATGCAATTGAATGCTTGTTTACAATTATAAAAAATATGGTATACAATTATTGATAATATAGGCCTTCAGCGACAAGAAAATTTTATTTTGTCTGTACACTCATTTAACAGGTCGCAATCGATTTATTCAATACTGAAACTACTGAAATGGCGCAATACTGTTGTATCGCTTTACTACCTCAATATATTTGCACAGGTTGCGTCATTGTTTTTAAAATCGTACGCAAGTCAAGAATAAGTGGAAAGGAACATAATCTTTATTTATATTTCACTTGTTTTTAGTTCGTAGCGAACGTATCGTCATGGCAATATACCGCTTAAGTATGAATATCTAATCTTTATTTACATAGCGTTTAGTTTAAAGTAGGACCATCTGTCAAAAAGAAACACAGGATAGCTTTTACCGGAACCTAATGACAGCTCTATTTTTGTGTCCAGACAAAAGTAACATTGCAGGAAAACGACGTTATTATTGGCGTTTCTCTGGTCGTCAATTCTGTACTCAGAAGAAAAGGCTGATAAAGCAATCAACTATGATTCTCGTTGGGTTTGTTATTTGGACGTTTTTAAATATAAATTAAATATTTATTTTTAAGAAATAATTCCTTGAACATTCGCCCCAAAACTGACTAAAACGACGTGTAATTATAACAGCAAAAGGGAAAGCATATTGGATAAAGAATCCTTGTGGTATAAAACGTAGAAGGTCTATGAGTTAATATAGGAAATACTGACGAGTTTACTGTAATTTCGAAGAACATTTAATTACTACAATTAACTTACCGCTTTGTTTCACATCTTAAGCGTTTTTGTCTATCAATTTAAAACATTTCTTTTTGATAGCTGACGTTTTGTTATTAAAAGCTTGCTCTGTTATTGAAGGAATATGATTCAAGATGTATAACAGAGTAGGACGTATTATTGTAGCGTTTTATAAATGTTACATAACCAATATTTAAGCTAAATAATAAGACATTGTAATGTTATGTCAAAACTGTATGCATTATCTAATCACAATATGTCATCGATGTATTGTCGAAGCGTTTGTTAATACATGTATGATACAAGATAAAGCCCTAATTAATCACCACAATATCCTTGCTGGCAAAGATTCATACTGTATCATCATACTGCTTGATAGCTGTGTTCACAAACGCAGACCTTAGAACAAGAATATGCCTTGAATGGAGTGTTGAATGAGTGTTGCACTACCATTATTGGGTTTGAGCGGTTTGCTTTTCCCACTAACATCACAGTGTTCGCGTTTCAGCGTTGTATTCTTATACGTAGAGGTTCATTCATACATACCGTTTCAGTGTTGTATTCTAGTATGTAGT
>Ga0224511_10004977_pt1 | contig 10271 bp, 6 predicted proteins | sample SF_May12_sed_USG_2_FD_169988 | JGI IMG/M metagenome (GOLD analysis project Ga0224511, IMG submission 169988) | Sediment microbial communities from San Francisco Bay, California, United States - SF_May12_sed_USGS_8_1 | ecosystem: Environmental > Aquatic > Marine > Sediment | place: USA... | reverse complement strand
TACTGGCGGCGGGGCGTTTGCTTGTAGTTGTACTGGCGGCGGGGCGTATGCTTGTGGTTGTACTGGCGGCGGGGCGTATGCTTGTGGTTGTACTGGCGGCGGGGCGTTGCCTTGTAGTTGTACTGGTGGCAGGGCGTATGCTTGTGGTTGTACTGGCGGCAGGGCGTAAGCTTGTGGATGCATAGAGGGATTCGTATATGGCGACGTGTTGGGATTTAATGGTTCATTCGATACAATCACTTGAGGCTGTGGGTGGCTGTAGTAAGCCGACCGAGCCTGGTCACGGTTCGCTCGTCTTCTGTTGTCACAATAAATAAGTATTGCTACAACGATAACCAATGTGCAGCCAAATTCACCCACCTAAACCGAGTAACACAGGTGCCGTCCTCTCTTCCATATGAATATCGCAATGGCTGCTTCCTAGCAAACCCCTGAAAATTCAAAGCTTTTTTGAAACGCCGATATATACTTTCAACATATAATGCTTACAAACGTATTTCAATTGTAGTAAAAACAAGCATTGTTATATGGTAACGTTCAGTTGTGTATTCTGAAAATTTAAGAGGATTGTTTCGAGGTCTGCCAAGTGAATGTTATACGACATATTATTTTTATAATATCGCACATTTAATTTTTGATATTTTATACGCTATTGTTTAAGAACATTTCAGAACACAAGTGCGTGTATTTTATATAGCTATGTTACTGTGTTTTGCTTTGCTAATGTTTTGCTGTAGTAAATGTCAGTTGGCTGCCCCATGTGCAAATGGCCACATTTAGTTTATGTTTCCAAGACAGGCAACGTTATTTCGCGAAATATATATTAAAATAATAAAATGCTTTTTCTCAGTGCTGCAATTAAGATTACTAAGTCTCACCTGCGCCAAGAAGTATCCACGGATTTGTTCTGGGAAGACGTGGACTATCGCTACAAAACAGTTGTACAAATGTCATCGACGTCCCTAGAATTGTCAGCTCAAAACCTCACGTGGCCAGTGCTTGTTCGCCTAGAAACCATCCTGAAAAAAGAACAGTATGTTCAAATAATGTGTTTGCAAACCAAATTAAACAAACATATTTAGAAAAAATGTTGTCAGCATTTGCTGTATATTTGTTTGTATTTTTGTTTGTTCAACACTGTTTTCATATCACATATGAAACCATTTATCCTTTCACATCGACGGTTTGCAGATGACAGTAACATAAATTGTCATTTACAAACTTGATTTCAATGATACCGGGTACAGATGTACGACGAAGAGTTACACCTAAGTGCATGCAATACGCAACAAGCGGGATGGGTTAATCAGGTAATTTGGTGAGTTGGGTTGTTTTCATGGAGGATTTCCACTGGGATCTGAACAAACTCCCCGCAGCGGTTGCTTCCCCTGATCAGTACAGTAACCACTACCACCACAAGTAAATCCGGCTCTTTTTTTGACATTTTTTTAAAATCAGAATACTTTATATTATTTTAGTTTTCTTCCATTAAATAATTATGCTTTATGTACAAGAAAGTAAAAAAATATATATTTTATAAAAAAAGTGTTAATATTACGGAATATATTTTCACTCTGACACCGTATGTGTAGTAAAATAACGGCTGAAGTTAGACAGTTATTATGAATCAATCACGTGACAGAGCATCGTTACGTGATTTTTGTGTTAGCAGTGGTTAAAGTAGCGAATCGTGACGTAACCGCTGTGAGGAGTTTGGGATCTGAACGGTAAGTTGTGCAAAAATAATGTCAATATCTTTTCACCAGAACAATTACCTACATATTTACTATATCAGATATCCAATAATAACCATGAGGCATAACACGCATTTTACTAGAGCATTGTTCAATATCGCCAAGAGGACCAGTATTTGGAAATAAGATAATATTGATATACATGTACGTACAGCCTACTGGCAACATTGTTTTCTTTTACTAATTAAATAAAATGTCATTTTATGAGAGCCACAGACAGCTAGCCAAGGGGTCGTGAGTTCAAGTCTAGCCACATAACTTGTGTAGTGATTTGGTCATATAATATTTTTTTTACGTCCTGTCGTCACCCACCCTGCCTTGACGCAAGTGAGCAATAGTCGGATACGGACACGAGTAAATGCATTTAGTACTGGTAACATTAAGGTCCAAGGAAATAGAATGTTTAATGTCCGCCATAGTAAGATCTAAACACTTTCATATTGCATGTTATAGTCAAACCGTGTGAGCAAATCGCCTTTTTCTAGGAAACATGTGTCCCATGGGTCAACATCACATTTGTCCACTCTCTCTGTAAAGGAGGACAATACATCGTTTATCGTGGGGAACTCCGTAATCAACGTCAAGAGACTTTGCTTTTCAACATAACATAAACAAAATACATGTAGAAAAAATGTTATCATTCCTGTATTTGATGTTAATCAAGCATTCCGTCTTCTTAATGTGATAAAAGCACTAGTCGTTTTGTCAATTAACATTCTTTGATTATTTAATAATAAAAAAGAAGTAGTTATTTTACACATAATAAAATAAGATGTTAGCGTAAAAATACCAATACCAAAACATATGTGATATTGTTACTGAAAACATTCTCGAGTCGACATATCTAAATTGAATAATTAAACGGTGTTGGTAAAAATTGACAAAACTTTGCAATAAATTAAGCTTCAATGTAACTGATTTCTATACATGAAAGAAAACTGGTAAAACGCGATTTCAGTCTGTAACAATGAATGTCTTGTTTGTGTGTGGTTATTGTCACATCTGCTTTACCACACAAATACAATTACATGTTATATAGAATAACATAAAATCCTATTCATGAAAAACGACAGCTGTTTATTACAATCTCGAAAATGATAGTGATTAAATTAGAGGACGACGTATCTTTGTCAAGGGTATTCTAGTAAGATGGCAGAAAAATCTCGATGTTTTATCTGGATTTTAAATGCACATGGCTATGTTGTTTGGGTTTACTTCTTGAGTTTAGTATTGTCAATTAATGCATATCAGTGGCATGTTCAATATACTTACATTAACATCATTGCCTTGTTAAGAGTTTTGGAAACTTAACAATACATTATTATGCATCGTCTTATCAGCAAATTAATGTTTATTAAAAACTTATCTGCGAAACTATTTACTGTGGCCCTTCATGACACACATAAGTAAGCGCTCAAATATCTTAGTGGAGCAAACGAGTTATTTAGACAAAGGCTCGACTTTTTTCCTTTCATCAGTTTAATACAAAATTACTGTGTGTCCAAAACTTATTACCGTACATAAGCACTCCAAAGTGTGCATTATTTAGGAATCACTGAATAACAGTTACACAACGGAGTGCATTAAAAATGCTATGCTAGGTTTGTATCTTGATACCCATATAATCGGTCACAAATTTCGCAGTATGTAACGTTTACTAAAGGAATTAACATTGCAAAAGGATTTAAAAGATTTCATAACAACTAATGTGTTTTGGAAAAAAAGCGAAAACAACAACAACGAATCAAACAAGCAAATATAAAAATCCTTTAGATCACCTAGACAACTGAACGTATCGATTTAAGTCAGGCTATTTAACGTAATATGTCGAAACATAAATAAACAAAGATAAATTTGAGGGTCACATTTTTTCAACATCGTTTATCTGTAATATTTTAACATGCATGGATAACTATATTTGGCAGTTTCTCATATTGCCGAGAGTAGGATTCACTGTTCAAGAATGGTTAAACAGTAAGATGTAAACAATTTTTGTCACAGGCATAGCATCTTTGAACACAAAACTATATAAAAAAAACGTTATGTCACTTATTTCTAACGACAACATGGAATTTCTCTAAAGACCTTTAATGCAATAGTCGTGTATGCCACATCTACTTACATTGATAGATTTATTGTCGTCTGATCTGGTAATATCTTTCTATCGTGTTTCCTTGTTAGCATTGAGACCCGTCTGGAAGATAGTGAAAATATTCACCCCTAAACTTTCTTGATAAATGGCGTTGTCTTTGACATGGACATTGCGCAGTTGGAATTTTATATTATTATGAAGTATAAGCAATCGTTCAAATAAACTATTCTGTTTCAACATTGACAATTTACCAGTAAGCTTTTGTAGACAATAATACTGTCCTAGGCCATTATACGAGTGTCTATTTTAAATAATCCAGTAACAGTTTCGGCGGTTAACATTCAGTTGAATAGTTTACTGTTCTACTAGCACCTTTTACAATTTATAGTTTTTCTTTATAACAGCTTTAAAACATCTATGCATTATGTCGTTTTTTTGCAGTTATTAAACAGAAAACGCAATAACTGTTTAGTTGAAAAGAGTAAGAGAAACGTTTAGAAGAACAATGCTTAAATGGATACAATAAAAGCATGGTCATGCATACCCCTTTCGAAACACACAAACATTGATTGGACAAACGGAACTTATATGAGTATGCCAAAAATTATATACGATCATGTAAATCATTTTAAAGTCAACAATTGTCTAGAAATTACTATAGTTAAGTGTACTTTTTACAAAACCTAATGCCGGAAATGCGTATTAAGAGAGATATGAATGGGGGTAATAGGAAGACAAAGCCGTTGCTTTACTAATTTTACGCACGAAAATGCACAAAAATAGTGTCTTTAGGAAACACATTACGAATAACTTTGTCATGCGAACGAGTTACTTAGTCGAGCTAACCATTAACGAAGTCGCGCAAACGAGTTACAAAGTCGAACAAACTGCTTTAAAAAAGTACACACAATGCCGTATTATTTTGATATCATTAAATACAATTTACAAAATGACGTCGTTTCAACACAATACAACGTATCAATCTTAATTTCTTAGAACAACATGGACTGTCTCTAAAACCTCTAAAACAATAATGGGGAATGTTGTAGTGTAACAGGTTCATGACCAGAAGGTACATGCTAATTAATACAGATGTTAGTGACATTCGTTACTGATGTTCGATTAGCCACTAACGGAATTTGTTTATTTGAAACGCAGTTGCCTGTCATTTTGTTATGTATTTAATGATGAACTTATGTTTAATTTATGTATGTGTGTTTATTGTATGGTCGTTAGTGTCAGCTTGCATGGCTGATGCAAGATCTATGAATGTTGTGCAATGTTCGAGATTCTGTATAAAAGCGAGTGTGTGGGTAGAGTAGAGGGTCTTTGGTCTTTGGCTTGACCACGATCTGAGCATGAGGTCGAGAAATTAGTATTGGTAATGGTTTCGTATTTGAATAAAAGTCTAAAAAGACAAATGTCTTGATCGTAATTTATTCAGTTATAGTAGATTACACCACAACTTGACACATGATCGCATTATTATGCTGTGTTTGTTATGATGAAAAACAAACAAAAACTTTATTTTTTTTATTATTACAAAACTATAACACATTTTCAAAACATAAAATGCTAAATCTATCATTTAAAACATTTTGCATACACATATAAGCAAAATAGAAAAGACAGAGTTATGTCAGACAAAGAAGACGTCATACAGGCATTAGTAGTTTAACAGTTAACTAAGGGTCATTTTTAAATAGATAACTGTAGCCGGAACTTGAGTTTTAATACAAGAACTTGTATTTAAAATGTTCAAACTATTAAATGAACAAATTTGCGTAATTTTAACAAACAAACTTAACCGACATAAAAGGTTTTTATATTCATTTAATGATATTAGTTTATGATGACTGCTTCAATAACGACGTTACGTCAAAAAGTGGGGGGCGATAACGGCAACATGGCCACGTTGCCATGGCTGCCATTTCGTCATCGTTTGATGAAACTGTCTTATTTTTGAAGATCTACTACAAAAATGATTGCTCTTAATGTTTATAATACTTGTGTATTTGTACTTTGTAAAAGGTAAACGTTATGAGCACAGTCTCATTATATATTGAAGAGCCCTCGTACATGGTCCTATTTAGTAATTTGGTACACTTTATTGCTAAAAACCTAAAAAATAGCCACATAATGGTACTCCATATGCATACCTCCTTTTCAAATCTAAGTACAACATAAAATAGATCATTTTCAGAATAACCCTTATTTTGGCGGCCATTTCGTTGGCTGTCTTGAATTTCTCAAAATCGTAAATGATGTTAGAGCGTTTTCATTTATGATATTCAACAGTAATTTTCTTGTTAATATTGAAAACAAAACTGAGAAAAGCAGTGCGTTGGATCGTCTGAAAATGGCATATATTTAAAAAAAGGTTTTTTAAACCTCTACATAGCTGCAGGTATGTGAATCCATTGCATTCTTTTAACCTTAACAATACTAATCAAAGCACTGAAAGTGCTGAAAGCAGGAAGCTGTTGGAAAAGCACAATTAGTTACACGATGTTAGAATGAACGATCGTTTTGATTCTTACCTTTTAGTTGAGACTGACCGATGTGTGACATTTGTCATGCAAGGACTAATTTTACAGTGCCCACCAAAAGTCTGGAGACAACCTCTTTTTACCTATTTCCTCCCATTACAACACCATGTCCTATCAAATTTAAGAACTCCTATGCATGTTTAAACAATTTAATAAAACTTAATGCTCCACTGTTATGAACAACTTCAGTATGTTGCCCAATTCTAAGATATGTTATAACAACATAGAATTAAACAGTTTCTGTAACTCTGTCTCCAGACTTTGTGTGGGCACTGTTTTCCATTTAAAAGATAATTTGTTCAGTTTATTTAAAATCACTTGTAAACAAAGAAACGCTTATCAGAAGATGTCATCAACCATTTATACATTTATATTATGTGTTGTTAACCAGAGTTTTGCATGGGAAGCAATCATTTATGCAACGAGGTACAAGGGTTTTCGATTTCCATTTCTGCTTAAAGTTCCAAAGTTAAGACCTCGTGAAGCAAGGCCTCACGGAACAAATAACAGTTTCCGTTTTCTTGAAGTTGTTCATTGAGAATTACGCACATTTGTTGTGATATTCAACAGATCTGTGTATGACGTCCTGTTCGTTTTAAAATTAACAGACATAGTGCACTTCATGTGACAAAACATCGTATGAGGTGGTCTGTAAGAAGCTAGTTGACACGAAACGTTATTTTTATGACAAAATTGTTCATTTTTCCAATTTTAAGCAACAACTTGGACTTTCTTAAATATCTGCAATGCCGTGTTGAAGCTTGACAACATGTTAGGCTTACTAATACTACGAAATATAATAAAAACATAAGTACAAATGGGTATATTTTTATTTGCCATTTATACATGTGCATTTTGACCATTTAAGTAATTGCCTTCTATAAAGGCCATTGAAACACTTAACATTTTGCTTTTTAGTATGTGATGGTATTTATACAAGAGTATGTGATACTGCTAAGGATTGTATCAAAAACATGTAATGTTTGTTGAAAATATGTTTTCCTTCGACTGCATTAAGAAAATCCTTAATATTTAACTTTATTTAGCTATTTAGAAAGTGTTTGGTTTAAGACTTTAAATCATGGTATATGAAAGTTTCCTATGAAGACATATATGTTGCATCTCAAAGTCTAATTGGTGTTTTTGAACTTTTTTGTTTAAGAAACTATTAATAGATTTGAGCTTTCACAAACTTCCACATAGAACATTTTTAATGTGTACATTTAAATGAAATTTTGAACAGACTACAGGTAAGAGCACATACACCAAAAAGATAATCCGTGAAAAGGAATCATCTATCAGCCATGGCCAACAGACATGAAATTTATTGAACAGACAAACCATCAATTACGGTGTCCCTAAGCTTAACAGGTTTTAAGTTTTTGAGCAGCAAAGGTTTCTATGCTCTGTGTCAATGAGATCTTGACCTAAACCCTACTGACCGAAATATAAATAGGTGTCATCTATGGATCATGGCCAACAAAGAAACCAAGTTTAATTAACAAAAGGGCCCATCGGGCGCTAGGTCGCTCACCTGAGGAAACGGTCACAGTTGAGCCATTGACAGAGGACCACTTACGCTGTCCAGCAAATATTGGTAGAGGAAATCAAAAATGAAGCTATGGGCCTTATACTTTCAGACAAAAAGATTTTTAAAAGTTGCATTTTGAAAACCTATTTTTAGACCCCGTGACCTTCTTATGCAACCCATCAGAAACATTTGAACAATTTGGTAGAAGACCGCCCAGGGACCATTCCTCTTTAGTTTGCTCGAATTCCTATTGGCAGTTTAAACAACTTCGGTAGAGGACCTCTAGAGGATGCTATATACCAAATATGAAACCGCTGGGCCTTGTAGTTGCAGACAAGATTTTTGAAAATTGCATTTTGAAAAAATGTTTTGACCCCATGACCTTCATATCCAACCAATTAGAACCATTTGAACAATTTTGGTAGGGGACCGTTCCTCTTTAGCGGTTCAAGAGATGTTGTTTGAATTTTTTCTTCTATAATTCAATGTCAAACTTGATGTTTTTGAGAAAAACGTATGTCTCCCCCTTCCGCGCATTCCCCCGTGCGCGCTGTTGAAGGAAGGCAAAGAACGAGATATGACCGTTTTGAAACGAAAGCGTTTATTAAGGTAAGAAGAACATGCAAATATATATATGAACATCAATAAGGGCTATCATCCTATGAAGTTTAAAGGCTCTGGGTCAAAGGGTACTTGCGTTATTGAGCGGAAACAGTTTTTACTCTTCGGGTCACTGTGACCTAGACCTATGACCTACTGACCCCAAAGTCAATAGAGTTCTTCTACTCAATAAGGGCTATCACTCTATGAAGTTTAAAGGGTTTGGGTCAAAAAGTACTCAAGTTATTGAGCAGAAACGAAGTGTGACAGACAGACAGACTGACAGGGTAGTTATGTCACTTATCGAGCCCATGTTACTTTGACCTTTGACCTACTGACCCCAAAATCAATAACAGTGTTGTATTTAATAAGGGCTATCACCCTATTTAGTTTGAAGGCTCTAGCTCAAATAGTACTCGAGTTATTGAGCAGAAACGGTTTTCACTCTTCGGGTCAATGTGACCTTGTTTTGACCTACTGACCTCAAAATCAATAGGGGTTTTCTACTTAATATGGGGTATCCCCTTATGATGTTTGAAGGCTCCGGGTCAAAGGGTACTCGAGTTATTGAGCGGAAACGGATTTCACTCTTCGGGTCACTGTGACCTTGACCTTTGACCTACTGAAATCATTATCTAAAAGGGTCTTCTACTCAATAAGAGCTATCAACTTATGAAGTTTAAAGGCTCTAGCTCAAAGGGTACTCGAGTTATTGAGCGGAAACGGTTTTCACTCTTTGGGTCACTGTGACCTTGACCTGTGACCTACTGACCTCAAAATCAATAGGGGTCTTCTACTTAAAAAGGGCTATCACCCTTTGAAGATTGAACTCTTTGGGTCAAAGGGTACTTGAGTTATTAAGTGAAAACGGATTTCCGTCTTCGGGTCACTGTGACATTGACCTTTGACCTACTGAACTCATTATCAATAGGGGTCTTTAACTCAATAAGAGCTATTACCTTATGAAGTTTGAAGGCTTTAGCTCAAAGGGTACTAGAGTTATTGAGCGGAAAGGGTTTTCACTCTTTGGGTCACTGTGACATTGACCTTTGACCTACTGACCCCAAAATCAATAGGGGTCTTCTACTAAATAAGGGCTATCACCCTATGAAGATTGAAGGCTCTGGCTCAAAGGGTACTCAAGTTATTGAGCGGAAACGTTTATCACTCTTCGGGTCACTGTGACCTTGACCTTTGACCTACTGACCCCAAAATCTATAGGGATCTTCTTCTCAATGAGCGCTATCATCCTATGAAGTTTGAAGGCTCTGGATCAAACCGATTCGAGTTATTGAGCGGAAACGGTTTTCACTCTTCGGGTCACTGTGACCTTGACCTTTGACCTGCTGACCCCAAAATCTATAGGGTCTTCTACTCAATAAGGGCTATCACCCTTTTAAGTTTGAAGGCTATGGGTCAAGGGGTACTTGAGTTATTGAGCGGAAACGGATTTCACCCCAAAATCAATAGGGGTCTTCTACTTAATAAGGACTATCACCCTATGAAGTTTGAAGGCTCTGGGCCAAAGGGTACTCTAGTTATTGAGCGGAAACAAAGTGTGACAGATGGACAGACAGACAGACAGACGGACTAGGCAAAAACAGTATGTCTCCCTCAGAGGGGGGGGGAGACATAATCGTGACCCCCTGGTCAGGATCAATTTTGATCCCAGGGGCACAATTTGAGCAACTTTAGTAGAGGACCTCTAGATGATGCTACTGTATATACCAAATATGAAAGCTCTG
>Ga0224511_10004976_pt1 | contig 10272 bp, 10 predicted proteins | sample SF_May12_sed_USG_2_FD_169988 | JGI IMG/M metagenome (GOLD analysis project Ga0224511, IMG submission 169988) | Sediment microbial communities from San Francisco Bay, California, United States - SF_May12_sed_USGS_8_1 | ecosystem: Environmental > Aquatic > Marine > Sediment | place: USA... | reverse complement strand
TTACCTCCGTTAGTGCATGGAGTTTTATATGCCTAAGTGTGAAAGGTATGCTCTTATTAGATTTTGAGTTCTGCTGGCCCGCGTGAAATCCATTGTTTTGGCTAATTAATGGTTAATTAACAATTATTTTTTATGTTTTATTAATAGAAATGGTACTTTTGAGGTAACCTCACAGTATTTTGCTTATTTCATTTCAATATCATCTCTAGTTTTTGAAAATGACAAATGGACTTTTTGGGGACTGCTTTGGGCATTTCAATATGTCTCACCTCCTTAAATCTCATTACCTTTTCAATTCTTTACCTATTTAGATGAACATAAACTAACCGGGGTTATGGTCACGTCTCAATGCGTAATGTTTACCTATACATCACTCATTCTCATTTAATAGGCAAAATTAAGCTCAAGAAATGGCGATATTTTTATTTTTACTGAAAGGGCTAAATTTATGCCCGACTTATGAATATATTCATACAAAGATGGTTTGTACTTGGACCCTTTTTCACTTTCAACAAAACTTTCAACATAACTCCATTTAAATTTGAGCTGTAAAATGTGAATATAGACCCCGGTCATAGTTTAGGCCGATTAAACGATAATGAGTGAGTCTATTCAAAATAGCGCGGTACGAGTCAAACTAATTTTAGATCAATTTTTAAGCGTTTTAACGGTTTATATTTATTGAAAATAAATGTGCTATTACAATGTTAAAGTCACGTTTTTTTTCGAGTGAAAAACGTATCAATAATATAATTTAATGTAACTTGATATAAATATAATGATTTTAAATCCTTTGCTGACATTTAATTCTTAAATGTTCAATTCACCAAAGACTGGGATAGGAGCTTTAATACTGAAAATCTGTTACTCAGACTGTATCTTTTTAAAAGGGAGTCTAGAGGTATGCATGCCTTAAATATGTATTTTAACTACAACAAGATGGAGTTATTAGCACTGACAAATCTTGCAGCACACATAATTATTTTCTTGTGAATCATATGTATCCTATAAACTAACATCGCCAACCGCAGCGGTGGCTCAGTGGTTAGAGCGTTCGCCCCGTGAGCGGGAGGTCGTAACCTAAAACGTTGATGGCAGACATAAATGTCAAATGTCAAAATTGGTCAAAAGTATTTTGTCCGTGAAAAGAATCTTCATTCTGTGCGTGCCATAACGGCACCAGATTTCTAGGTTTTAAATTAATAGCTTTTTTACTTTTTCAGACATACACTGTAGCGTTTTGTATTTCTCATAAAATTTATATATAAAAATGCTAGACGTTAGATTGTTCAATATGGGTGAAAATGTTACAAAAGCATTACAATATTGTAATATAATTCTCGTTGTCAGAATTCTCTATACATGTATTCTTCTTTTACGCACTCATATAAACGACCACAAAGCTTCAATGTTCAGTAAATATATTCAATTCGTATTATTTATAGCAGTGGAACCAGTTAACCATCAACTCATAACATTCAAATAAAGGTGCGCAGCATAACAGAGTCGAGTAATGCTTGAAGTTGGCTTTTATATTACTAGACTTTCTATAATAAATAATTAAGTCTTGTTTAATTATTGTTTCTATAGAACATTCCTACCATTTTAGGACGAGAGGTTTCTTGGGTTAACTGTTTGTTTAAGGTTTACGACTTAGTAGTCAGTGACCGAGGTACCGAATCTGTGATGCTGCTCAGTATTTATATCGAGTCGATTTAGAAATCCTAAATTTAGGATTCCTAACCAATCAGCAAGCCAATGAATGAAGTCGCTGAAGCGCCATTTTCCTAAACGGTGTTTAGGAATCCTAAATCACATTTCGGAATCCTAAAAGTACATAGTAAGTGGATATAATTATATGATGCATCATTATAAAGCAACAATATTAAAATGTAAGTAATTAATATATCATATAAGTCATTAAAACAGTGTTTTTAAAGGGTTTTAACAGTTTAACAACAAGAATAACACAGACATGTTATGCGGTCCTTAGGATTACAGAGCATTAGGAAATAGTTCCGGAACATTTGCAACTACGCAGCTCAGACACAGCGTCATTGTAAACAAACATGGAGGGCAACTTTGGAATTCTACAATGGATATTTTTAGTAAAAATGGATGATTAACAGGTATTTAGAGTTTGTTAGTGTTAGAAACAATGTTTATTAGATTAATGCAGAAGCATGCTGTATAATTAATAAGGTGATAAAAGTGTTTATGGTACACATATTACAATATATTATTATAACATGTTGATGTTACCGAATAAAATTTTATCAACAATTTATCAGGCCATATCATTGCCTAGTTTAATTCATTTCAAATCTGTATTTCCCTCTTAAGTTTGGTGATGTTTGACATTTTATGTACTGAATTTAACATTTAATAGTATCAGTGTCAGTTAATTATAAGTAATGAGCTATGTTTCACACTAGTATATACAAGTTTGCAATACACAATAAATTTGTATATACACGAAAGCAATGTTTAACAATAACTGGGTAGTTCCATTCACCCATCAGTGTTCATTTTCAATTAGTGTAGAACTAAGTGCAGGTTACATTATATGAGAACGAGTTCTTAAGTACGAGCACTTCGTTGTCAATGTCTAGGATAGGTTCTAAAGGAGCCCCTGAAGTCTCAATGTTCGGGCGACACTGTCGAGTTCCAGTAGCGAGTGTTACTCGTCCGGAAGAAGTATGTGGGATAAGTGCTCGTAGAACCGCGAGCGAACAGTTGCCGTTATAGTGCACTCGCACACTGCATGCACCAGTTGTTCCTGATATATGCTGTTGCAGTGTGAACGCAGTTCGTTTTCTAGTGACACAGGTCTTGCCCATAAACGAACAATGGTGCATATAATGTGCCTGGCCGAGGATCGGATACAAACACGATATATAATAGATGGCGCTATACATGGGTGGAGTATGCGAAAGAAGGTGAAGTCACTGTCTGTTGACATTCACTGGTTCCAGAGTTCGCTTTCGCTATTGTCAATAGCGTGCTTGAATAAAGTCTTACACTGCCTTTCAGAAGGAATACACGGGTCTGGTAACAGTAAGCTGTTAATAATTCATTGTAGGTTATATTTTTACAGTAGTTGACAGATGTCTGGGACATATCCCAAGGTAACAAGTGACTTATCATAAATAAAAAGTAAAAGTTTTCGTATGGAAATATCTTTTGACACTGAACCTGCCGGTAAGGAGATAATTTTATGTAGGAAATGTAATTAACGAGACTATTTTGGAAAGAAGTCGGTTCAGTCCGACCATGGACTCCGCCCTATCGGATCGAGTGTGCATAGGTTAATTTTGTGATCGTTCTTTCAGTTTTTCTGCTTCATGTTGGAATCGTGGAATACTGACATATCTGCATTTGTTATGTTGTTCCACAACTCAGAACCGTTAAGCACACATTGGATTATGAGTAAAGAACAACAGAAACAAGTGGGTTCACGCCCTGGTCATGAACACCTTGCGCTGACATAGAAAACAAAGTATTATTTGCTTTCTGCAAACGTTGACATAAAATTATTCTATCCTTGTACTTTAAACGAAATGAACACAAAATGCTGACATGCACGACGTATTTGTCTGTTTGATAGGGCTATCACCGAACCGAATGTTAACAACAGGTTGGGATCGACTCTTGTGAACACAGAAATACTAGATTTATCGACATTGATATAAACATTCCATTGGTGACAGTACTTGAGCACAATATCAATCATTCTGTGCAAATGCAAGAGATATGTCCTCTGTAAAAGTGGGGTTATCGCATTGGCATTGAACCAACATGACTGTTGAACCATATCCACTGATTTCCAGATCATTGAATAAACAGTTGACGTAAACTAGACACAGAAACGTGGACAACATGCTACCATGCCGTACACTTCTCTTGGCCATTATTATGTCACAACTGAACCCTGCGATTCGAAGCACAGCCTTAAGATTACTATATTGTGGCATGAGTAACATAAGAAACTGCCCGGTGAAGCATAATATACCAATTTTGAGAAAGTCAGCCCGAACACGCACGGTTTCGAAAGCAGCCTTTTGATCGAGACTTGCAACGTAAACGTCAGAGTGATGTTCTAAGTGGAACATGACAGTTGCTTGTAGGGCGAATGCCGTTGTTAGGCAGCTAAGATTAGGCTGAAGCCCTTGTTTCTGCGGATAAGGAAAGTTGACTTAATTTAAAGTTGTTCTTAAAAACATTGTAATTTTATTGAGGATTCGTTTTTTTTCCGAACATTTTAGATATAACCAGGATCAACGAGATTGGGCGGTAACTCGAATGACCAGTCTTCTCCTTACCCTTGCTTTTATATATCGGGAAAATGATACTGGTCCGCCAGTCATCCTGAAAACTTAAACATGTAAACTGCATTACAACTTAGGTAAACACATTTTCTGTCCCATGGACAAGAAATTGATTTCCTCTAAAGAAAAGTAGTTCAACCATAGGAGAGTAGTTGGGCATTGATTTAAGATCGATTCTCATTTTTAAGATTATTATATCCTTGCTTGTCAGACCATGGCGGTCAGCTAATGTATTTTCCACTTTTCCAGGGCTACTTAGCCGACTTCAGCTTGGCCTTTGCCAAGTGCAAATCCCCGTTCGTGTAACGGACAAGTGCCATGTTTTTCAATCAAGAGTAAGAGTAGAGTGAAATGATCAGAAACTGTTTCTAATAACTACAAAAATACATGTATTTGGTTGGGCCGAGGAAAGAAATGTCTTCCGTTCTAATTGTTCCTTTACAACCATAACTTTTGTTAAGGATATTCGATAATTTGAGTTATCTTATATGTCAGCTGTGTTCTGATACACCAGGTCCTTTCGGTAGTTCACATAATCAGCCGTTGACATCGGCTCACGTCTGATATCACCAGTGTTGTTGCTGGAAAGATGAACAGATTAACAACATGAACCATCTCGATACAATATACGCTGATCCACTAAAAGTAACGACTTAGCATGCATTTGGTTTGCATTCTAAACTCTATTTAAATGTTACCAAGTGGCAATGCTCTATAGATCAAAGAAGCCATTTTACCAAGCTTGGTACAGTTCTGAAAAGAAACAATAAACACTGATTATGGCACTAGACTAGTATTAACAAACTATAAAATGTATACAGCTGCAGTTTTACATAATTGTTTACAATGTGTGATATTTCTAGTAAAGACACGAAGCTATTTAAACGCACACTATATGATAATTACACTGTTTTATTTGAAAAAGTATTCCGTACATGTGCCAAAATATTTATTCCTGATGTATTAAAACGTTACTATATAAAGAAGTATGGAAACTTTGTTTTCAATATTCTTAATATATAACATCTAATGCGCAGTACTATTAAAACTATTTTTGTCTTCAACCTCATTTAGACCATGCTTACAACTACTTGTACACTGGTGGCGTTTTGTATTATTAAGATATATTTACGATTAAACTTTCAAATGGATTCTATGTAACAATAAGTAAAATAATACAAAAAGTAACAGGTTTCCTTAAATGTTTACGTTCGCTAACCTATGGCGTCATACGGTGTTGCGGATTGGTTTTCTCCTCTCCTGTTGAGCTGTTCGTAGATGTTTGGGTTGTTGGTCTGTGGTGACGTGGTCTGGGTATCTAGACGTTTTTAACAGCAATGAGATTACAAAACAATGTGTACTGACAATGAAAGTAAATCATTTCGCGAATTATAATAATCGTGTTTTGTGAATCACATAAAAGGTATAACAAAACAATTATATATTAGTGACATTCTCGCAAAAGGGAATTCACAGCCTTTTAAGGAAATAAAGTGACTACCTTGTATCCGTTGGTTCACTTTGACAAGTTGGCGTTGTCTTCTTCTTCTGACAAGTACCACGACAATAAAGGCAATAACTGCAGCAGCAGCAGCCACGCCTCCCACTACGCCACCTTCAGTTGACGATGACGCCACGCCTCCCACAACGCCACCTACAGTTGACGATAACGAACCCGAAGATTCTTGTCGTTCTAAAGCTGAATAGTAGAAAACACTTTCAAAGGCCCCAGTTTCAATTTAACTACTAGCAATAATAGGTAAAGGAGCGTTATGAAATTTTACTGCTGTGCATTAAAAACAATTCTTCATTCAGATACTTTTTAATATATCGAATTGAATAGGTTGAAGGGAATTCCGATAGTTACATTTAATTCTGAAATTATCTTCCTCCATAATACATTGATGTTAAAAATGTACCAAATTTGTTTGTAAATGATTTATAATTAAGAAACACAAACACAAATATTTGAAACTTACGCTTGTCAGCCAATACGACGTCTGTTGATATTACAGGCATGTTTGTGGTCTCGGTTGGCGTCCACGTTCTGGGTGTGTTGTCTTGTTCTGTCAAATCATAAAAAGTAATAATACATCACTCCTTAAACGACGATATACTATCTAATATATAACGCAAACATACGAGTTAACTATATATTTTATATAATTATATAGTGCAACCAGGACAGAGACCTGCAACGCGTAGACTGGCGGTGTTGGTGGTTCCATAACTCCCGCAGTCCACGCGGTAGTCGCCCGCGTCCTCGGTTGTCACGGACTTTATCTCTAGAACGTGCCGCATCTTGATAAAGTCAATCATTTTATACCTCTCGCCGGAGGAGTCGAACGTCACGTTGTTTTTTGTCATTATAAAGTAGTCCCATGGTTTTCCTTTCATTATGTCAGAAGGGTAGTACTCTATCCATACAGTTGACCCGTTTTTGACCACAGATGGGCGCACATATAAAATGCCGCAGCCTCTTAAATTTTCTAATTAAACATAAAAGTGTGTTTTAAAAGCACGCGAGAAATTAAGTATGAGAATGATAACTTCTTTGCTTCTATTTTATTATATGTGCTGTATACTCGACAAAAACGAAAGCATACACTTTAATATTTGGATTTTCTCATTTATTTGTTGAATTAGTTTTTTGCATTACATAACTAACATTATTATTTCAATTCTCTACATCATTAAGATTGTTGATACTTTCTGTTTTGTTGTGTATGCATGCATGCATACAAACATTCTGAAATGTTTACTTACCTATCAAATCTAGCGTCACGGTGTCTACTGGTTCACTATCACAGTAAAACGAGATTTTCAGTTTGTGGTAATCTGACGTCGCGTTCATCAGTGTCAACGTATATGTACTGGTATCCTTCCCGGTATTGTTAACTTTCCCTATTATTATTGTGTTGTCCTCGTAAAACACACGGTTAAAGCTTTGGAACGTATACAACCAATTATTTTGTGGACATGTCCGCTTTAACGTTATTTTAAATGTGACACGTCCTCCTAAAATAGCCGGTTCGCTTACATCTATTTTGTCATACTCATCACTTGCGTCTGCAACATCTGAAAACATTATGTTTTATATTTCTGTATCGTACCTTTTGTTATTTCAAAAGACAAAAAAATCCATTGTTAAAATATTGTAACATTAAAAGTATACACGTATTAAGCAACATACACAATGACATTGCACCAGAGATAAGCAACAAAATGTACATCCATTCCCTTCGGTTAAAATCCATTTTCTGCTAATAAATACTAAAACAATACGTTTAATATGTTATCAACGTTAATAAATGAATTGCCATGGTTTTTAAATTTCAATTTAAGAATATAATCATATTTCTTTTACTCGTATTTTCGTAGTAAAGAATGACCGGAAACGGAATATAATTGAACGTAGTGGTAAAGTTTCTTCTTTAATTGAAACGCATAACAATCACGTTGTGAGAGAACAAATGCCCGCATGTGCGGAACATAAAACCACAAGAACCAAGCCTTCTGGCATTGTCCTGTCATGGTGGTATCTTCTTTTTATTTATTTTTCATTAATTAAAAAACGTTTGTGTGTGATATTTTTGTGGATTGCCTCATGTGTACTCTGTTCTCGAACGGTGTCCTTTCTACAAAAAATATTTCATAATGATTAGTTAAAGGTGTAGCACTAGCAGCATTAGTAGTAGCAGCATTAACAGCAGCAGCAATTCCAGTAGCATCATTAATATCATTATCAACATCATCATCAGCAGCAACAGCAGCAACATCCTCCTCCACATCATCAATAGCAGTAACAGCAGCAACAGAAGCAGCAGCAGCACCAACAACAGAATAACAGCAGAAGCAGCTGCAGCAACAACAACAACAACAACAGCAGCACAGAATCAACATCAGCAGCATCAGCAGCAGTAGCAGCAGAAACAGCAGCAGCAAAAAAAAACACAACATCTTCATCATCATCACCACCACCACCACCATCATTATCATCATCATCATCATCATCATCATCATCATCATCATCATCATCGTCATCATCATCATCATCATCATCATCATCATCATCATCATCATCATCATCATCATCATCGTCATCATCATCATCATCATAATCATCATCATCATCATTATCATAATCATCATCATCATCATTATCATCACCAACAACAACAACAAAACAAACAGCAAAAGCAGCAGCAACAACAACAACAGCAGCATCACCAACATCAGCAGTAGCAACAGAAGCAGCAGAAGCAGCAACACCAGCAGCAGCAAAACAACAACAACAACAACATCATCATCATCATCATCATCATCAACCTCAACAACACCTAAAACAACACGGCAACAGCAGCAGCATCATCAACAATAACAGCAGCAGACCAAGCAGTAGAAGCAGAACGGTTGCAATAGCAACAGCATTAGACGTAGTAGAGCGGGGGTGTGTTTGGGCGGATGCATGGTTGGGCGGATGCGTGGTTGGGTGGGTGCGTGGATGGGCCGGTGCGTGGTTGGGCGGATGCGTGGTTGGGTGGGTGCGTGGATGGGCCGGTGCGTGGTTGGGTGTGTGCGTGGTTGGGCGGGTGCGTGGTTTGGCGGGTGCGTGGTTGGGCGGATGCGTGGTTTGGCGAGTGCGTGGATAGGTGGGTGCGTGGATGGGCGGGTGCATGGTTGGGCGGGTGCGTGGTTCGGCAGGTGCGTGTATAGGTGGGTGGTTGGCTTTCGGGGATTTTGTGTGGTTTGGTGTGTGGGTTTTGGATAGACGGACAAAATACAGATTAGCTGACAGATTAGCGCACTGGTCAAGCATCAGATCGTGATTATTGGGCGACGCCTCGCACGGGGTCGAGACCCCTCCAGAGAAAATGTTTTTCATTTTATTTTTTATTTGATTTACTTATTTTTACTTACCTAAGATTCGCGCCGACTATTTTTTTTGAATATGGCTCTCGTTAAAAGTTTTTACAAGTACCTGTATTCTATACACATAAAGTAGAAAGCCGGACGTTGTACTTGGAGTGTTTATGAATTTAGTTAATTTTGTAAAGAAATAATATAGCTATGTCGTCTGGCGAGTATGTAGTATATCAATCTGGGGGGTGGGGGTGGGGGTAAAATGGCGTGGCTTGGCTTAAATAAACTGGATGCACGACTATAACGTTAAACTCGCTAAGTTTTGTTTCCACTTGTGATGCGTAGTTGAAGGGGTCTTTTCTGTTTAATCATAACTGTGGCTTTAATAAACAAACATTGAAATAATCATCGAAGGTATGTTTGACCACAGTAAGGTTTTAAGTAAAAGTTAAGTGTTCTCACATCATTTTGAAGAACTGTGTAATTATTCACGCCCCATTTCACCCGAAGGCGTGTAAGGTTGCATGACCATCAGACTGGTTTACCGATGTGTGACGCATAGTAATTAATCCTACTGTTTGAAATGAAAAAAATAATGATATAACTCCCACTAGCGGATCCAGGGATGCGCACCCAGCGCCCCTCTAACGGCCGCGGACCTATGATTTATTATGCCCCAAACGCAAAATTCTCAATTTTTTCATTGCTCGCGATTTTTTAAGCCTAATTTTAATAGACATGTGGCAAAAAAACACGCAAAGTCCACGCCCCCCGCTAATGTCAAATCCTGGAACCGCCACTAATTCCCATGTTGTTTATCGAGTGTCACTATCCAATATTGATTGCGTTTGTGTTCCCCAGGGTCCGCCTTACGTCCACGTGTAGCAATATGACGTCACTGACCGGAAGTGGTACACGGGGTGCGGACGGGTACTTCCGTTTTTGCGGCAGCAGTGGACGGGTTACATGGGGAACCATGCGGACAACCTCTTGTGGCTTTGATATGAAGACTGATCAGAAGAGGTGGGGACTAAGTCCTTTGTCTTATATATAACAAATGTTAAAGACTGGAAAATACTGT
>Ga0224511_10004974_pt1 | contig 10273 bp, 8 predicted proteins | sample SF_May12_sed_USG_2_FD_169988 | JGI IMG/M metagenome (GOLD analysis project Ga0224511, IMG submission 169988) | Sediment microbial communities from San Francisco Bay, California, United States - SF_May12_sed_USGS_8_1 | ecosystem: Environmental > Aquatic > Marine > Sediment | place: USA... | reverse complement strand
AATAAATATACATGTATGTACTTTGTTTCAGTACCAAAACCATCGCCCTGTTGTCCGTGTCGGAATCCAGCAAGATTTCGCCACTGAAGACGCTGACCACCACGCTTGACTGTTTCTCCATAGCCATTCTAGATTCCAAAACGTTTCTAATCGGTACAGTGGAGCACCCACGACCTGTTTGTTCTGTCGACAGCCGGGGCCAAGTGGAAGACATCAAACGCCTTGCTTTGCCTGAGAAGTCGTTCTGTTTAGGCAACAGTGCAATCGCCTACATACCATCCACCAAGACAGTGTTACTGACAGACAACACCGACAACTCGCTACTTATTTGTGACATTGCGTCAGGGGAGTGTAAGACAGTCAAAGACGACAGGATATCTTCACCTAAGGGCGTGTGCGGTGGACCAAATGGAACAGTGTTCGTATGCTCTAGTGCGAGAGACAGTATCGTTCAGATTTCCTTGCACGGGGAAGTCATCACAAACCACAGACTTGAATTGGCTCATCCTTCCGCAATGGCCATATCTTCAGATGGTAGTCATTTAGTCGTGTGCAACCATGGCGAAGGCCAGGACACCATTATGCAATTGTTCAAAATTCTCTGATGTAACATGTGGAAAAGGGTAGCACGAGTCAATCTGTTTAGAATTTGATACATTAACATGTATTGTCCTACTGAGATAAAACAGTGAATGCATGTATAAGTGAATTTTGCAATATTCCAGCTATGATTTGCCCATGTGTGATAATGATTGGTTGTTGGTTTTTAATGTATGTTTTATCATGTAACCAATACATTGTTTAAGACATTAACAAATGTCTGTGTTAACATACATCTTTAATATTGCTTAAGGACATTACATAATCATCAATATAATGGCTTGATTCTTTGAAGTCTTCTAAAAATGTTTCTTCCTGGTAGAGTTGATCCGAATATAATAACGGACGACGGAAGATGCTGCGACCTACCTACAACAAAACGGCTGGTGAATTTAATTGAGTTCATTGCTAATAATCAGTTAAGCACTATACATCAGGTAGTAATTAACAAGCCATTTGATTAAACAGAAGAGAGATAATTTAGATGGGAACGATGAAACGGCAAGTTATTTGTTCCGTTTTAAATACGAAAACTCAATATTTACTTATTAGAAGGATAGATATTCATCGTATTTATATATCTTGATTGATCAAATTTGTCATTAAGTATAAAAAGTGTTGGTCATATCATGTTATAATTTTTTAAATACACTATAGCTTGGATATAATTATAGACACAACACAGACACTTAACTATTATTCATGCGAACAGAGAAATTATGGCATTTAGTCAACGCAATCTGCTCAAACTATGTAACATAATGGTATGCATAGTTGTTTGGTTAAGCATTCGATTGTAAAAGAGGTCTTACTTTAAAAATCTAGAGCTAACAATAATGGTACGGTATTTGACAAAATGGATAACGTAAATTAATCAAGGGACTGAACTCAAACTTGACATAAATTAATATTCAGAAAAGTAACATCACTTAAGACCGCTTCACTACCACGTTATAAGTTACAGACGGGGTTGAAATGTACAAGGATCGACGAAAAAGGCGATAACTGGTGGACAATTTTAAAGATTAAAAATTATCTGTGATATTTGTGATCTGTAATATCATTAATATTTGCGAAGGAGTACATTTCGTAAATTTTATGGCTGGACGAACTTAAACATCTTTGACCCTTGAATTGCTATACAATGCCCTATAGTTAGAGTTTAGAGAGAACAGTTTGTCCTCAACTTAAATACCCAAGATATTGTCAATAAATCAAATTCACAAATACATTCGCTTACGATTTACAGGATATACCATTGACACTAAAACTGCATACGAAACTAGCAAGTGTATAGATGATAACATTTTAAGGGGCGTAGATGTATGTTAATAGTAAAGTAAATTACAACCATGTACATAACTTAAACAAAATACGAAGAACATAATGGATGCGGAAAAAGCTACTGTTGGTAACAATAATGATGCTGTAGGTGGATTGGCCGAAACCGGCAATAAAAGTGCGATTATACATTGTGAAATATGTAAAAATAGAAATACCACAGCGCCGGCGACCCAGTTCTGCTTAAAATGCAGACTTTATTTGTGTCATGGATGTGATCAGCAACACGAGAATGTGTGGGGCGCGGATGGCAACCACGAGACTGTCAATCTTGAAGGCGGGGATGACAACGGCATGCGTAAATATGGAGACGTCAGCCTGGAAGGCGAAGATGACAACAACTGTAGTAAACATGGAGACGTTAGTCTTGAAGGCCAGGATGACAACAGCAAGGGTAGCCATGGAGACGTTAGTCTGGAAGGCGAAGATGACAACGGCTGTAGTAAACATGGAGACGTCAGTCTTGAAGGCCAGGATGACAACGGTATGAGTAAACATGGAGGCGTTAATCTGGAGAGCGATGATGACAACAACAGTAGTAACCATGGGGACGTTAGTTTGAAAGGCGAGAATGGCAACGGTATGAGTAATTATGGAAACGTTCAAGGGAGGGAACCCATAGACTTGAAAGGAATTGATAGATGCGAGACCCACAACCGTGTGTTTGTATATTATTGCGAAAACCACAAAGCGTTTTGTTGTGAGGACTGCCATTTTCACGAGCACAAAGTGTGCAACGACGTCCACAAAATCACCGACCGGGCTGATGAACATGGTGTTGTAGACAATTTACTTGTGGCTAGGTTAGTTAACACAATATCTCTGGCTCACGATATCGTTAAAAACTGCGAGGAGAAAAGTAATGGTTTTAAACAAGAAAAACAGGAACTATTGAAACATTTTGACAGACAAAAGCTTGAGATTATTAAACTCCTGGACGAAGCGCGAGAGCGTCTTGAACAAGAAATCGATGAAAATCTTTCTGCTAATAAGGATCGCTTAAACAATACCAGGTCTGACGCCGAAACAGTCAGTGAAAACCTTGAACAGGTTCTGCAGTTGAGCAAACAAGTCAACAAACACGGTTCTGGCGTCGAGAAAGTGGTGTTAAACTTTGTTGGACATTTAAAAAGTAAAGTAGCTGAACAAAAATTTGAGCATATATATGAAAATGAATATACATCTGAAAGCATACTTAAGTGGAATGACAACGTAATACAGATGCTTCAAACACACGACCCGCTAGTTTCCGTGCAAGAGGAACGCGTTAAGGTAATGTTTACCCAAAAAGCAAACATAAATGCTTTCATATTTGTACGAAATATCTCAAAATGTTATTTTCACCATTAAATGCGAATTCTTTATCAGGTATGAAATTTTAAAAGTGCTTTATGCTTCATGTTTGAATTCTCAACATTTACAGCCTGCAAAATTGAAACTCCTAAAGACTGGCCGTCTTCAGAAGACTTGGAGAGACAAACTTTCTCCGCGGATTTCCGGTCTGGACTTTCTGCCGGACGGGCGTGTGACTTGCGCTGACAACTACAACAGAAAGGTATTCATCCTGAATGGTGATCTACAGAGGGTCGGGTCCGCACATACATTCGACGCCACCTCGAACCCGAGAGATGTGGCATGCTGCAACCTTGAAATGATAGCCGTCACATTAAAGTAAGATGTTTTATGTAAAGAGTTTAGGACATCACATGTATTGTATCCAGAAGTGACAAGTACTAGTACACCAAAAACAATGAACTTTCTGGAAACATATTTCAAGAATGTCCCCAAAACATCTTTTACCTAAGCAAACACGACATCTACTTGTATTTTTTTTGTTTCAGTACCAAAACCATCGCCCTGTTGTCGGTGTCACAATCCAGCAAGTTTTTGCCACTGAAGACGCTGACCATCACGTTCGACTGTTTCTCCATCGCAAGTTTAGATCCAACAATGTTTCTGGTCGGTACAGTGGACCACACGCGACCAGTCTGTACTGTCGACATCCAGGGGCAAGTGAAAGACATTAAGCGTCTTGATTTGCCTGACAAGACGTTCGGTTTAGGCGACAGTGTAACCAGCTACATGCCCTCTACTAAAACTGTGTTACTGACAGACAACAATGACAACTCGCTGCTTATTTGTGATATTTCATCAGGGCAGTGTAAGACAGTCAAAGACGACGGAATATCTTCACCTAAGGGCGTGTGCGGTGGGCCAAACGGAACAGTGTTCGTATGCTCAAGTGCGAGAGACAGTATCGTTCAGATATCCTTGCACGGAGAAGTTGTCTCAAACTATAGGCTTAAATTGCCCAATCCTTCCGCAATGGCCATATCCCAAGATAGCCATCATTTAGTCGTGTGCAACCATGGCGAAGACCAGGACACCATCATTCAATTGTTCAAAATTCGTTGATGTAACATGTGAAAAAGGCTAGCACCGGTCACTCTGTTTAAAAATTGATAAATAAACATGTTTCATCCTAGAAACCTCCACAGGGAATGCATGTGTAAGGGATTAATGCAATGTTCTAGCTATGACTTGCTCATGTGTTTAAATGTTTCTGGTTATTTTGGTGTATAATATTATCAAGTAACTAATAAATTGTTTAAGGCAGTTACAATTGCTTTTGTTAACATACAATTTAAGTATTGCTTTTTGGTCATTATATAATCAACTATACAGTGCCGTTTTTGTTCAATATCTTAAATATGGCTCTGCCTTATAGAGAGGATCCGAATATAACTGCGGGTAGCAGAAAAGGCGGCAATCTACCTAGTATATTAAAACGACTGGTAATTTTAATTAAGTTCATTGCTATTTGCAGTTATCTACAATACATAAGGGAGTAATTAACAATCCAATGCCTTTAAGCGAAGATAAACAATGTAGGTGGGAACGATGGCAATTGATGATTGGCCCGCGTTGTGCGTTATGACGTGACATAATTTCTCGCATTTCGTTGTATAAAATATCCTTTCAGATGGTCCGACAACAGATTGTCGATACGTCAATTACTGTTATATGTTCCGTGTTCGACTTAGTAGTATTTTGCATAAATTCCGAATATTTATCTGTTCAATTTGCTAATACTAATAGTATTTGTTTCTAAACATATTTGGGACAAAACAACTGCAACCAAATAGGAATTTATATGAAGTTGAATCGTGTTCAGAAAACACAGAGCAGTTGCACATATGATGCTGCGATACAGTTGATTTTTGATCCAGGGGTTGTGAGTTTGCCAATGACAAACGTTACAAACGAAACTCTAAAATACTAGACTCAATACTTTAACAAACTGTGCGATACGTTTAAATCGGTTACGTACGCTGGAAACATAGGTGCATACAACAGTGTGTTTTAAAGATGATATGCCTGTATCTTTTAGGTCAGAATTGTTTACATCTTACAAATTTACTATATTTAAACAGTTAAACATACTCCAGTTAATATGAGAAACTGCCAAATATGGTTTTTCATGCATGTAAAAATATTACATAAAAATGAATTTGTTGAAAATGTGTGACCCGCAAATTCGGCTTTGTTTATTTACCATGCGACCCATTGCGTTCAAACAGTTAAATAGCTTGACAACAATCGATACTCTCAGTTGACTCGGTGGTGCAGTGGTAACGCATCCGCTTTGGGTGCAAGAGGCCCCGGGTTCAATTCCCGGCTTCGGCAAGGGTTTATGTTTGACTTTTTGTTTTGTTGTTGTTGTGTTTTTACTTTTTGTCCAAAAGCACATTATTTGCCACAAAATGTTGCAATTCCTTTTGCAATGTTAATTTATTTAGTATACTAAACATATTGCAAGATTTGTGACCGATTCTAAGGGTATAAAGATACAGACCTAGCATCTTTAAAATATAAATTGTGTTATAACATAACATACAATTCTAGCTAATGGGATGGTCGGATTGCCTCTGCTAAGACCCATTATTATTAAAGTCTTAGAACATAACAGACATTCTTAATGGTTAAGAGGAGGCTCGCTCACTTCGTTCACTCCGTCTCCTCTTAACCACAAAGACGTGTCGTTTTATGTTCTGAAAATATACACAGGTACTATCCCTATTATATATTTTATTTCAAAACTGTAAAATGTTACTGGTTTGCTAGTGTTTTGGTGCTAGGGGTTTGGTTTGAATGCGCGTCTGGCTCAGCAAATGAACAACGTTTTGGTAAAGCATTAATTATATTCATAGAATCGTATTGATCAAACATGTAATCAAGTGTTAACACTTTAAGTCATATCATGCTATTTTAATTTAAACACAATATGGCTTGGATATAAATTATAGACACACATCAGACACTTAAATATTTTTTATGCGAACGACGATAATATGGCATTGGGTCAACAATTTGCAGTAACTGTTTAACATAACGGTATACATATGGATTTGGTTCAGCTTTCAATTTTAAATAAAGTCTTTCTAAGATACATATTAATTATCTAGATCTTACAGCAATAGTACGGTGCGTTTGACACAATGGATAACGTTCATTAATCAAGGGACTGAAGTCAAACTTAAAATAATATCTAGTAAGAGTGACTTCCCTTAAGACCGCTTCACTACCAAGTTGGATGGAATGTACAAGGATAAACTGAGAAGGTGATAACTGGCAGATAATGCAATCGGATCATCTCGGCCATTATCGGAACAATATTTTTTCCCGAAAGCACGGAATTGATCGAGTTGTTACGATTGGGGTACAATGATCATACTTCAAGATGTACGTGTAAATATGGCCTTTTTCCATTTCCATTTTTGTTGCAAAATGAAAATTATGAAAAGAACTTGCACAAAGTATGGCTGCATTTTTGTTAACATTTTAAACAAGCAGTAACAATATTAAGAATAGAATGTGGCCGAACGTTCAATGTATTTTGCAAAAAAAGACAACAACCAAGAAATTACAAAAATGTGTATATGCATATTATGTTGGCATATACCTATAATTATATACTTGTCGACATTGATTAGAAAACAGAAATAAATTATTACAATCACTATGTGTAATTTTAATAAAATCATGATTAAACAATACATAAACTTGTCTTGCCTAATAATAATTATTCAGACATACTCCGTATTCATGACACACAATTTTAGAGATTAATTTATCTGTGATATTTGTGATCTGTGATATAATTCATATTAGCGAATGAGTAAATTACGTAAGTGTTATGGTTTGACGACTTTGAACATTTCTGACACTTAGACTCATATACAAAGTCCTATAGATAGAATTTATAGATAACAGTTTGTCCTCAACTTAAGTACCCAAGATAATGTAAATAAAATCAAATTCACAAATACACTCGCTTACGATTATCACATGATATACCATTGGCATTAAACTGCACCAAAACTAGCACGTGTATAGATGATAACATTTAAGGGGGCGTACACGCATGTTGAGAAGTAAAGTGAAATACATTAATTTAAGCAATCACGAGAAACACAATGGATGCGGAAAAAGCTACTAGTGGTAACACAGAGGGTGCGGTAGGTGGATTGGGCGAAACCGACAATGTACGAACAATGAAGCCGTGTGGAATATGTGAAAAAAGAAACGTCACAGCGCCGGCGACCCATTTCTGCATAAAATGCAGTCTTCAGCTGTGTCACGGATGTAATCAGCAGCACGAGACTGTGTGGGGCGCGGATGGCAACCACGAGACTGTCAGTCTTAAAGACGAGGATGGCAACGGCGTGGGTAACCATGGAGACGTTAGCGATAGAAGTAACAATTTTGACGTTAGTCTAAAAGGCGACGAGGACTATGAAGACGATGGTATAGAAAGCGATGATGTAAACGGCAGAAGAAACCATAGAAACGATAAAGGGATGGAAACTATAGATTTAAAAGGAATTGATAAATGTGAGACCCACAACCGTGTGTTTGTATATCATTGCAAAAACCACGAAGCGTTGTGTTGTGAAGACTGCCATTTTCACGAGCACAAACTGTGTAACGACATCCACAAAGTCACCGACCGGGCTGATGAAAATGATGTTGTAGACAATTTACTCGTGGCTAGGTTAGTAAACACAATCTCTCTAGCTCACGATATCGTTACAAACTGCGAGAAGAAAAGTAATGGTTACAAAGACGAAAAACAGGAACTCTTAAAACATTTTGACAGACAGAAGATTGAGATTATAAATCTCCTTGACGAAGCGCGAGAGCGTCTTGAGCATGAAATCGATGAAAACTATTCTGCTGATGAGGATCGCTTGTACAAAATCAGGTCTGACGCCGAAACAGTCAGCGAAAACCTTGAACAGATTCTACAGTTGAGCGAACAAGTCAACAAACATGGTTCTGGCGTCGAGAAATTCATGTTGAACTTTGTTGGTAATTCTAAATGTAAATCAGATGCAAGAAAATTTGCGCATATGTATGAAAATGAATATACATTGGAAAGGAGACTTAAATGGAATGACAATGTAATAAAGATGCTTCAAACACACGATCCACTGGTTTCATTGCAAGAGGAACGCATTAAGGTAATGTGTACCGAAAAAGCTAACACAAATGCTTCTATATTTGTCCGACATTTCTTGATTGTTTACTATTAAAGCAAATCCCCCTTTCTAGTAAGTAATATTTGAAATTCTTTATGCTTAATGTTTGCATTCTTGCCAATTGTAGCCTGCCAAACTCAAACTCCTAAAGACTGGCCTTCATAAGAAGTCTTGGAGAGACAAACTGTCACCGTGGATTTCCGGCCTAGACTTTCTACCGGACGGCCGTGTGGTTTGCGCTGACAATTACAATAGGAAGATATTTGTCCTGAATGGTGAACTACAGAGGGTCGGGTCCGCACACACATTCGACGCCAACACGAACCCGAGAGATGTGTCATGCTGCAACCTTAAAATGATTGCCGTCACACTGAAGTAAGATGTGTTATGTAATGAGTTAAGGACATAACCTGTATTGTATCCCAAAGAGACAATTACAACAACCAATGAACCATTTGGAGACATAATACTAGAATTTCCAACAAAACTTGTTCAAAGTGGCTAAAACGACCAATAAATATACATGTATGTACTTTGTTTCAGTACCAAAACCATCGCCCTGTTGTCGGTGTCGGAATCCAGCAAGGTTTCGCCACTGAAGACGCTGACCACCACGCTTGACTGTTTCTCCATAGCCATTCTAGATTCCAAAACGTTTCTCATCGGTACAGTGGAGCACCCACGACCTGTTTGTTCCGTCGACAGCCGGGGCCAAGTCGAAGACATCAAACGCCTTGATTTACCTGAGAAGTCGTTCTGTTTAGGCAACAGTGCAATCGCCTACATACCAGCCACCAAGACAGTGTTACTGACAGACAACACCGACAACTCGCTACTTATTTGTGACATTGCGTCAAGGCAGTCTAAGACAGTCAAAGACGACAGGCTATCTGCACCTATCGGCGTGTGCGGTGGACCAAACGGAACAGTGTTCGTATGCTCAAGCGCGAGAGACAGTATCGTTCAGATATCTTTGCACGGGGAAGTCGTCTCAAACGAAAAACTTGAAATGCCTTATCCTTCCGCAATAGCCATGTCCCAAGATGGCCATTATTTAGTTGTGTGCAACAATGCCAAATGCCAGGACATCATCATCAAAATGTTCAAAATTATTTAATGCAATGTGTGTAAAAAGAGTAGCACGAGTCAATCCAGTTAGAATTTGATAAATAAACATGTATGATCGTAGTAAGATAAGTAAGATAAAACGGTGAGTGTATGTATAAGTGATTCTTGCAATAGTTTGGCTATGCTTTGCCCAATGTGTATAAATAATTAATTGTGGTCATTTTGGTGTATCATTTTATCAAGTAACTAATAAATTGTTTAAGACAGTTACAAATATCCGTGTTAACATACTTTTTTAATATTGCTTTTTGGTCATTATATATTAAACTATATAGTCGCTTTTTTCTCTAAAGTCTTTTAAAACGTGTTTCTACCCACACGTTATAGAGATGATCCGAATATAATTGCGGACGACAGAAGAGTTGGTGACCTACCTTTAACATAACGGCTGGCGATTTTAATTGAGTTCACGGTTAATTATCAGTTATCTACAATTTATCAGGGAGTAATTAACTAATTAACAACACACCGTCTTAAAGAGATGAGAGATAACTAAGGTGGAAAAGATAAAACTGCATACACTGTTACAAGTTCTTTTTTGCCATTGTAATATTCTGGTAAAAGTCCGATTATTTACATGGTTATGCTAATACCAACTCATTACCATAACTATTGAAATGATGACCTATGCAGTGGCGGGTCCAGCATTTGACCTGAGGGGG
>Ga0224511_10004973_pt1 | contig 10273 bp, 5 predicted proteins | sample SF_May12_sed_USG_2_FD_169988 | JGI IMG/M metagenome (GOLD analysis project Ga0224511, IMG submission 169988) | Sediment microbial communities from San Francisco Bay, California, United States - SF_May12_sed_USGS_8_1 | ecosystem: Environmental > Aquatic > Marine > Sediment | place: USA... | reverse complement strand
TATTAACATTTTCACGGCTAACAGGCACAAGACGGACGATTATTTCTAACACTTACAAAACACACGCATGTGTGAAGGCTGGTCTGTAAAGGAGTGAAAAATACCGGAATAATTCCAATATACTGCTCTCCTGCTATGTGACAGACGTTCCTAATTGTCGACATGGCAGCGATGATGGTGGCGGCGCGGGGCCGTTTATTCCCGGCAGTAAATCCGCCACAATCGAAAGTGTAGTGTTCTGCGTGAAGAGCTTTCGTCTAATGGATTGTTATATTACTTGTAAATTATCGTGGACAATGTTTAGAAAGTAGAAAGATCATTTGGAGTTTGTCATTTGAAAAGAGGTTGTGCAATACATACTCATTTAGATGTTTACAAAGAAACTAAGAACATACACATTACTTTATAATGCTCTTTTCAAATGCTATTTTGGAATTTACTGTCTATAGAGGCGTTCACAAAATAACAAAATAGTTTATGTGCTGCAAAACAAATTAAAGTTTTATCCCTCTCTAGTGGTAGTGCTTGAAGCAATTGTAGTCTATACGATGTGATAAAATAACACCTTTATATTCCTCTGGAATTTAAAATCAATTTTCAATTAGGTTTTTGTTGCAAACTGTAATTAGCAAAATCATTACAGAGTTGCATAAAACCCTACCACATGCAATCGGCGTTGCTAAATTTTCTGAAACAGCAAATTTTAAAGGAAAACGTTTATGTGCAAAAAGGTTTACGCGCCTTTTAAAATCTGCCAAAACAGAGAAGCTCTTGACATATTAAACCCGTCAAAAACGATGCAAGTGTTTTATTATCAAGTGTGTATTTTTAGTGTGGTATGTTGTGGATGGATTACAAGTGAACATCTAGAAAAGGGGCGTGTCACAATTGCCGGATTATTTCCACTGTCACATGCTGTACCCGAAGGACACATCGGCCGGGGTGTTCGGCCCGCGGTCAATATGGCCCGTGACCTGATCAACAACGACGACGACATTCTGCCCCATCACCGCCTCGACATAGTGGACAGCGATACTAAGGTAATGTAAATTGAAGAGATGTTCAAAGAAAGAAAGTTGTAAACAATGTAGATATGTCAAGTTTAAGGGCACCATGACAAAACGGCCCGTACAAAAACCAACACAAAAACACGTAGAACACCAAGAAGCAACAGACATTAAAAAAAACACACAACTATTTATGTGTTTTCTTAGTTCGTAATTTCTAATACGAGACAAATGTATTTAGACATACAATATAATTATTTACATTATTAAAAATGTAAACCTTTAAATGATACTGTGGTGCATTTCCAGAAACAAAAACTTCTCGTGTATATAGAAGACGATAACTCTGTATTGCCTAAATTTATAATTATGACTACGTCATACCTTCACAAAAGTAGTTTTTATTTCGTATTTATCTTCTTTATTGTGGAACATTGTTTAACTATTTAAAAGTATAACACAGTTTGTCAAATTATTGCCTGATGAAACTATGCATTTAAAAAAGTTAATTTTTTTATTAAACGATATTATAAAAAATATTGAGAAATGTAATTTTTTTGTTTTGTTAAATGATAATTTTTTACGTACATGTAGTTTTTGAAGTAGTTTTTTTTTGTAAACCGAATGTAAATAAAAGAATACGGAAAGCTGTTATGGAGTATTCTGCCACGGTATTTTGTATCGTGAATTTATATTCCCGAGACGGCCTTATTAACAGCTGTCTTCAAAATATATAAAGAGAATATTCATCATTTAAAACTTTTGTCGTCTTTTACTTAAACCCAAGAGTGACATAATTGTTCACAGTAATTTCAATTATGGTTAACGTCTTTGTTGACATCAAAAGGAAAATTTAAAGTAAAAAGTAATAATATCAGATCGACCAGTTATTAAAAATATGTAGATAGATCTATATGCTTGTACATGAAGTAATGAAAATATCTTATGCATGGATATAGTTATTGTCGTTTTGACAAATTAAAAAAGTTTACAGTAGTTTTTTGTCTGTATCTTGTTACGCTTAGACCCAAAATGATAGCATGCATGTTTCCTGTAACTTCTTAAAATACGGGTGTTGTAAGGTAGGTTATTTTAATAAACATGTGTTGCTTCTCTAAGTTTCATATATTTGGATCAGTTAAACGCTCAGCGTCAAATGTTATAAGGTGCACACTTTTCTTTCTTCGTAGTCCCTTAATAACGGCTATTAAGATAATAAGTGTGCAGTATTTGTAAAACAATTTGCCTCAATTATACAACGAAATTGTTAACAGTTGTAAGTATGTCAGAACGTCCATGTTTCATGTTTACTATGTGACTGAAGGGAGTAGGCCCGGTTATATATTATGTGTAGAGTTTTTGTTACGAATCGTTAATTATTCAATACGTCCCCACATCGTAAACAAGTAGGGCGATGTCAGGCACTGGCACGCGCATGTACACGATACGCTTCGGTTGGTACAGCTGTCGGTACAGCGTCCCTGGAAATGTGTAATTTGGTTAGCCGACCACGTCATTATTTTAATAAATTAGTCCATCAACAGTCTCTTGAATGACTACAAAAGAGGAAACACTGCGTTTGGTATTTGCTAACATTAATTCAAGTCCATGCAATATAATAAATATTCTGTGATGTACCATATGCATTTTTCACACACTATTTCTGAACAAAATAATTGATGTAAATATTTTATACTACTCCATTTTCCAAGGATATGATAATGAGCTTGAAGGGAATTTTACAGTGATCGTCTTTCAAACCAGTAATCATTTGTTAAATACACAACTAATCATCCATGGCCTGTGGAAACGTTTAAATATGTTTTTAAATATAGGATTCTAGCCCATACAGATGTCCTCGGACAAATGATAATGCAGGTATCAAATGTCTTAGTTTATAATATTTTTACATATCATTTAATAATTTTAAGCACAAAACACAACACTAAGAAATAAACCTTTATAATTAAAAAGCCTGCATTTGAAGGCTGCAATATAGATATTTCTTTTTTTTTTCAAATTAATTCATCTAACTACCAAAACTGTTAGTATTCAAATAGCAAAACCAACAGGGCCAATAAACCACTTATGGCTCTGGACCACCAGTGATATTATTTACTGGCCCTTTTTGTGATCATCAGTTTGTTATTGCTCAGGTACAGTATAATGTTACAGGGCTTATAATTAACAGTTGTATAAAACACCTTACACAACATTATAGACACAAACTATCACTTTGATTTTGTTGAAAGACACAAAGAACGTAATGGTTAAAACTAAACATGAGATACGGTTGGAAACTGGTGTACTGTTGGTTGCAAAATGTAATCATCGTTCCAGAATTAGTTTTTAAAATCATTTAGATCTACCCTTTAAACAATGTAAAAAAATACATAAATAAAAACAATTACTCTTAAATATGTAAAACATCACTCGATAATGTTGAATATTCAGCATGTCCCACTTTCCAGAATAAATTGGGTTTCGCCGTACTGACCCTAAACACCTAAACAACGAGGCAATATCCGCCTTTTCACACGCCATTGCGCCTTTTCAGATACCTTTTCATTTTTCGCAGCCTTTATGAGTTTGTTGTGTTTCTATTTCACACCAGAGCAAACACGACAGTTACGTGATTGAAACTTCCCGGCAGGGTTTCGTCTATGCACCCTTGATTCTTAATTGTCTGATGGAGACTGTTTTGTTGTTTCGTTATTATTATTATTCCTGAAACATTTTCCTACTTATACACATTTGTCGTATTGAAAGAAAAACATGAATCTTTTCGCTGAGTTTTATAAATTTGGATCGTTTAAACACTCGGCGTCAAATGTTATATGGTGCATACATATTTTTCTTCGTAGTACCTTAATAACGGCTATTACGATAATAAGTGTGCAGTATTTTTAAAACAATGTCCCTCAATTATACAACGAAATTGTTAACAGATATAAGTATGTCAGAACGTCCATGCTTCAAGATTAGTATGTGACTGAAGGGAGTAGGCCCGGTTACGTATATATTATGTGTAGAGCTTTTTTAAAGAATCGTTAATACTTCAATACGTGATTATGTTTGCCTCATCATTGTTACAACAACATTGAATCAAACCCGAGTACAAACAAACAGACACTTAGCCAGGACGTGTTGTTTTCTACTTCAGTGCGACATGGCAGTAGCAACAAAGTTCTTCTTTGACATGGTGGACAGTAACCACACCATGGTGATGGTGTTTGGGGACGCCTGCTCCTCCGTGTCCGGACCCATTGCAGAGATCTCCAAGGAATGGAACGTCTGGCTGGTAAGCAATAGTCGTTTTGTCAAATAACATGTGATTTCATTGGGTAATTTGATAGTTGGTAAAGTAGTAGATCGATCTCCTAGTACACACTATATTTTGTCTGGTTGAAATGTAGGTTTTAACAACGTAGTCATATTACATGATCTTAAACAACAGTATTGCTATTAAAATACAAAACTTGTTCGTTGTGCAGTTCCTGGAGATATGCTTACGATTAACGTATCTACGTGGGTATTTGAACGTTTTATTTTATGTTGACTTGACCTGTCTATATTGTTCGCAACATATTTTCTTTGAACAACTCTAAAATTATTATAATATGCATAGTTCATATTTTGTTTTAATGTCCAACATAGTACCTTCCCATTATCTTTACTTCCAAAGCAGAATAACTTCATACTTTTTCAGTTCACTAGTTTTAACGTAATATTTCTTCAAGTTTCTCTTTTTATGTGATAACACAGTGTATATACTAGTATGTGTCAGAGTCTGACATTTTTGGTCCAATTGACTATTTAAGTGATATTGAGAATTTGGTATCATTTGAAAGGGCTATGTTTGAAGATTACAGTTTCAAACATCAAATGAAAATATTCCTAGTATTCATGTCAATATCACCACTACAAAGTGCATGCATAAAGCACCACGAACAGTGTATATGTCAAATATAGGTGTGTTAAATGTTTATCAATATATTTGTGGTCAAATTAATAAGATAATTTTGCTAAGAGACGATACATTTACATCATGGTCAAATAAATTTGACACAGAAATGCTTTAAATAGTTTTTATAGGCCAGAGTAACTCCTCTTAAATACTGTATAATTTGCTGCGTAATTGTGACGTCATTTTTCTATGTGACATCAATTCGTCAATTGGACTCAAAATCTCAGACGCTGACACATATAATGTGAATAACGTCATAGTTAATCATGCCATGTTTTGTGATTAAACTGCATTAAACCTGAAATCATGATTGTTTTTAATACAAAGGTCTTGTGTGCACATTACATCTAAACAAATGACCGCCGATTCTGTTTTGAGAATCTATGGTGCGTCGTTTTAATGCCAAAATGGTCTCGCCATATTATTCGATTGTCAAGTTCGACTCCGCCACGTCATTCCCCTGTCGGATCTGACGAAGAATTCTGTAACTCAATAACCCTCTTAGTTCTCAATCATTGCATGGCGGTAATTTCAAGCCAATGCTTTAGCACGCGTGGTAATTCTTCGTCATGATATAAGGGAGATTGCAAAACCAATTAAAGTAAAACCAAAATGTGACTCGACCCATAAAACCTTTAAGTGTCTATTTAAAATGCGTCTGTGAGCATATAATTTAACCCTCAGTGGCTTGAAGCAGTGTCAATACATGTAATAAACGGTGATTTATTGATTGAGTTTTTTTCACAATTGTCCGGAGAGACTGGAACAATAACACATTTGTTCTCGAAACATCATTCATTACTACGGATGAACAGCTTCAATAAAACCGAGGCTGCTGTTTTCTCGTGCAGGCTATGCTTTCTGGGGGCTCTCCCTTTCATCAGTTTCAATACCATTCGATGTATACCATCTGGCTGTCAAACACGTGAAATATCAATCAAACATTAGAGATGAGAAAATGTATCAAAACATGATAAATGTGTGTATATTCATTGTCAATGAGACTGTTTTACACACATTACAGTACCGGTACTACTTCAATGTCTTGGATGGTTAGCCTTAATGCACTGCGTATATACACAGCCGTGCCAGTAACTGGCAACGGTCCTTCTCAGGTCAAAAGATGGTGAGAATGAGCGAAGACACTATTTATTTCGTATCCATTATGTGCATTTCAAATAACTTTGTACATTTAATGATACAATAAAATCATTTTGTAAACGAACACATTTTTAAAAGTTCAGTTTTTTTATTCTTAAATACCTAACATTAGTTTATTTAGTACGGTGTGTATAATGCTTTGTCTGTATTGTATGTTATTACTCCTTGATGTATGCTTTTACTGAGACAATTTATATCCAATTAGAAGACACCGTATATCAAGAGTCGTTTGACTTCTGTACCGAGTCGGCACGCAAACCAATGATTAATGATTGCTGTTCCATTTAGCTCTGCAAATAGCTGTAGTTTTACAATCCAGCGCGACATACACTTAACGTAAATGCAGTTGTTTATGTAAGTGGCTGTCTTTTTACACAACTGCAAAGTCAGTTACGTCTGAAAGGTTTACTTACTTGTTTCTTTTAATATGACTAAATTACTTTTTCTTGTTGTTTTCCTGACGTATAAGTTATTTATTTTACTGTTCAGTACTTTATGTTTGTAAACTGACGGACATATCAGTAGTTTAATCAAAACCTTGCGTAATCGATTTAAGGATTTGTTTAAGTTTTTTTATGAAAAAGATGCTTTATTGCCGAAATCGTTAAAATATTAAAAACGATCTTCCCTAGACTTGTCGATGCACAAACTCAGTGTTTATATATTTCCTAACGAAATGAGTTATTATTAGCGATAAATATATAAATATATAAACATACATACACATAAACATGTATCGCTTCCATGTTATTATACTCGTAATTCAATTAGTGTTTTACTGTTTCGTGTTATATTGTACTTGTTCCTTATCAGTCTACCTGCTTCTTGAGTATCTCTTTGAATATTGTGTATTATGCCAAGAGGTGATACTCTTTGTAGAAAAATTCCACCGTACTGGATATTTGAAAAACATTTAACTAGATAAAACAGTTTACTCTCTATTGTGTGCAAAACACGTTTTCACAATAAAATGATGAATGATGACATTTCGCAATGGATAGCTTTATTTACAACATAAAATATATATCACAAACCTTTTAGAGGGCTGTGAACAATGGTATATTTATATACCTGTTTTTCTCACTTTGGTAGAAGGCAACGAATTTCCCCCGATCAACAGATAAAGTTTAACAGTTTTTAACGACTTACCGTATCGATAGATGACATGTATTAAGGTACAACAAGATAGGTTATGATGCCCCAAAACGTTGGTATGAAGAAAATATAGGGTAGCCCATTTAACAAACCGAATCATATTTAACAAGAAATGTCGAACGTCACATATGCCCCCCTGGCTCCTTATGAAGAAAAAAGGTTTTGATAGAAGGGTGATTAATAAGTGCATAGAACCTGTTTTAAAAAGGTTCAAATTACAGAAGTGGGATGATTGACATGATGTGTCTTTGTTAAATGTTATGAGGTAAATGACTTCAGGCTTTATAATCAATATTTTCAAGAGATTCGGTAGAAACTGTTTACATAGTTGATCACAAAAGTAACCCATGTAACATTGACCTTTGACCTACTGAACTTAAATACACCAGGGATCTTGTTCTCACCAAGATCAATTTGCATATGAAATACAAAAGCTCTGTGATAAACAGTTCTGAAGAAAATGAGGGGATCCTTTTTACCTTGACCTTTAACCTAATTAACTCGATGCCAAAAGAGGCCATGTCTCCATCAAGACCAATCAGCATGCAAAATATGAAAGCTCTGTGATAAATAGTTCTCAGTAAAGTGAGCGGGAACCATACTTACATTTTTACACGTGATTCCAAAATCAATAAAAGTCGTGTCCTTACTAAGACCAATCAGCATGTGGAATAATAAAAAGTTCCAAGAAAATGAGCAAAAACCATTTTTACAAAAAGGATGCTTGTGACCTATACCTTTGACCTAGTAAACACAAACTCAAAAGAGGTCATGTTTCCACCAAAACCAATCAGCGTGTGAAATAAAAAAGCTCTGTGATAAATAATTCTCAAGAAAGTGAGCAGAAAACATGTTTTCTTAACAAAAGTGACCCTCTGTGATAAATAGTTTTAAAGATAATGTTTGCAAACCACTTAATCTACCGACGGACGGACGGTCTGACCGACCGACCGACAAAGGGGGACATACTAACTGAAACAAATAATTAGAACACTCATTTCTGAGTAACTTATATCAAGAAGACTTCAGTTTATGACGGATAATAAAACATTGAATACAATATTATGAATGAAAGAACGGCTATGTAAATTAAATGTGCACACAAGAAGTGTACCAAGCCTTACGTACTATTTATTAATATATTATAATATATAACGTAGATAGACACAACCTACCGGTAATGCATGTTAGCTGATAGCTTTAAATAATTGTTCAAAGTTTGAAACACCGGTTTTACAGCAAGCAAACTGACAATAATTTGTTTTAGGATTACAACAAAATGTGTATAAAAATACTTGATTTTGAATTGTTCACGGGCTAGGACCGGCCTCCATAATAAGATTTAGATAAATAGAATCTGATCAATATGTTCACAGAAAACGAAATTAATTCGGGAACTTCGTCGCTTGATCAAATATTCCAGAGAAAATTAGTTCAAATAAATCCTGACAGTTTTGACAAGAGAAAGCCTTATTAATGTTGGCGACAGCGTTTTATAGAAATGGTTCCTGACAAAAAGCGCCAGAAATCAATGTGCTTGTTAGTTGACAAGGTCTCCTGTAGAAATACATACATCTTAGGGGGTGAATGCCTATGCATATTTCAGTGTTGACAGTCTCGCAAGCATTACAGCATTGAACCGTTTCAAGCGTTGTTTCTCAAATACTGTTAACAAAGTTTTCTATAACCTTCTCAAATACTGTTAACAAAGTTTTCTATAACCTTCTCAAACACTGTTAACAAAGTTTTCTATAACCTATGTCTGTATATTTAACATTTGCAGTTGTCCTACGCCGACACAGATCCTGCTCTCTCAGACAGAAAGAAGTACCACAATTTTTACAGAACAGTTCCCAGTGACAACGACTTTAACCCGGCTAGACTCGCATTGCTCAAGGAGTTCAACTGGACATCTGTGGGAACCATCTTTCAAGGGGTTACCAAGGGAACAGCAAGATATGGACATGTATTACATTGACTTATTTAATTAATGTTTACATCAGTCAGTTCATTTGAAAACATAGCTCTAGTTTTCTTCAGTGACCATTACACATCGTCAACATTCTCTGCATTCATGGTCAAGATCATGATTTGACAAGTATACACACTGAACTTAAGTTGTGAACATGTATTAAATACAACATTATAAATTATGTTTCTATTAATTCCATCATATAGTCAAATTTCTCCAAATGACAATATTAAGTTAACACATTGGTCAGTCTTGTGTGTAGCCGTCTCCTGCTGCAATTACGTCAATACACTGGGCTAAATTGTCGGTTTGGACGGTATGGCTTATCAGCAACACAGCTGTCAAAGTATCAACTGCTCTCTTCTTTACTGTGCAATTGTCATTCTGACCATTCTTTCTTGTCTCCTAATTGCCATGGTAAATAAGAAGTACATTTGAGTACTCAACTGCCATTGCAAAAACCTCGTGCACAAAATTCAAGCATGCATGTATGTTGTGTCTCGCCTGAGTGAGTGAGCTACAATACAAAACTAACATTGCACTATGTCGTTTAAAACAGAAATCTCAATCAGCAACATTTAAATAGAGAACATAAGAACTAGTTCGGCAGTTTAGAGATTTTAAGGCAATGTTGATATGGCGTTTAAACAGTTACATAAAGTAAAAAAATCTTGTTTAGAAAATGGCAGCTTACGGAGAAAAATGTCCAATTTCTAATAATGTTTCATTTACACAGGCCCACAACAACTTGGTGTCGCTGCTGGAACGCGCTGACATTCACGTGGCCAAGTCGGTGGCGTTCGTCAACGACCCGGAACAAGCCGTCAATGAGCTTAAGGTGCGGTAGAAACGACGCCTTGGCCGTAGACTAGCTATATAACAAAAGATACTGTTTTATTAGTAATATAGATGTCGGAAGTTCTGTGTACGACAGTTTAATGGCATTTGCCGAAGTCCCTAATGGACCATGTTATTGTGTTATATGTTTTAAAGAAAGAGTTAATTATAATA
>Ga0224511_10004972_pt1 | contig 10274 bp, 6 predicted proteins | sample SF_May12_sed_USG_2_FD_169988 | JGI IMG/M metagenome (GOLD analysis project Ga0224511, IMG submission 169988) | Sediment microbial communities from San Francisco Bay, California, United States - SF_May12_sed_USGS_8_1 | ecosystem: Environmental > Aquatic > Marine > Sediment | place: USA... | reverse complement strand
ATAACAGAGAAGTTCTATTGACAATGTTATTAAATGTAAATATAATGTAGTAAATCTGATAAATAAGTAATTAATTTTTCACCTAAACACAAAAACAATATCAATACGTTCTTCATATGAATTATGGTTCTTCCAACATTCTACTAACTTACCGATTTAGATGAACTGTAAACAGTTTTTGCGGAACAGTATTTCTCAAGGACGGTGTTTTTATTTGTTTTCAATCTCTTTTGTGGCTTTTCGTGGCGTTTAGCAAAGCATTAACTGAATGCAATGCGGTGCGTGATCTTTTGTACCAAATTGGCGGGTATCCAAATTATTAATATTAGATACAAAAAACACGGCGTCTTTGTAGATGACTGGTACACTCGTTTTCAACATAAGATTGCTTATCAAAACGTATAATCTGGGGCCATATTCATAAAATACCTTAGGGAAAACTGAAGTTAAGGGAAAACGTTGGCTCTGAATTGCAACACAACCAGAGAACATTACAAATTTTGAAGATTAAGGTAGGTTGTAGATCCAATTCTGTGTAATATAAATTGAAGAGATGTTCAAACAAAGAATGTTGCAAACAATGTAGATATGTCATGTTTAAGGGCACCATGCCAAAATGGCCCGTACAAAAACTAGCACAAGGGACGACACGAAAACTCTTACAACATCATGACGCAACAGACATTTAGAAAACATATAAGTCTACGTAAATAGTTTTCAAATAAGCAGAACAACAAACACTACAGGAACTTAAGGAAAGTTCACTTCTTCTTTTTTCACCTTAGGCGCTTTATGAATATGGTCCCTGTTCTGTGTATGTAAATTTAAAGATCGATTACACAATTTTATTTTCCTTGTTCTTTAACGTTTAAATATGACTGTTTAAAGTCCCAGAAAGGAATAGAAAAAATATGTTACTAGCAAAACATGTTTAAACTACACTTTATATCCAGTACTGCACTGTGGTGTTTGTAGAGTCTGAGTAAAATAATCTATCACTCTCTCACAAATACAAACATAGGATGATGGAGTACACGTTTAAAAAAAATTCTGTTAGAACTACATGTGCTTGTAATTTTGTCAACTTTCATGTCAATGCTGTAAGTGATAATTATTAAATATGTTGAATGTTAATGGTTTAAACCTCCAATGCAAGTCATTGACCGTACCAAGGCGGTAACTCAAGATTTGGAGTAATTATTTAAACAAGAGCCGGTCGGAACCGGGTAATGCTCCCCGAATAGGTATTGGACACAGAGAAGTAGTTTGTCAAAAGTAGTTGTAAAATCCGACTTCAAATAAAGTTTTGGGCCAGACACGATTTTGCTACAAGGTCATGTTGTGACCTTGGCCTTCAAGGTAGCAACCCAAATGTTACATGCGACACATTGTCTCAATGTGGTGATCATAGTTGTAATAATCGACTTCAAATCACAAAGTTATGGGCCGGAAATTATTTTGCTGAAAGGTCATACTGTGACTTTAACTTTCAAAGTAGCAACCCAAATGTTGTGCGCGAGACGTCGTCTCAATATGGTGATACTTTATGTGAAATAGTTTTAAATAGGACTTCAAATAACGAATTATAGGCCGAACACGTTTATGCTTAATAGTCATGCTGTGACCTTGACCTTCAAAAAGCGACCCAAATTTAGCGCGCGACATGTTGTCTCAATATTATGATCATTTATGAAAAAAAATGTTAAATCGGACTTCAAATAACAAAGTTATGGGCTGGACACGATTTTGCTGTTAGGTCTTGCTGTGACCTTGACCTTCAAGGTAGCAGCCTAAATGGTGCACTCGACACGTCGTCTCAATATGGTTATCATTCATGTGAAATAGTTTTAAATTGACTTCAATCAACAAAGTTATGGGCCGGAAACGAGTTTCCTGAAAGCTCATGCTGTGACCTTGACCTTCAAGGTGGCGACCCAAATGTTACGCGCGACACGTCGTCTAATTATAGTGATCAATTATATAAAATATTTTTGAAATCTGACTTCAAATAACGAAGTTATGGGCCGAACACGACTTTGCTGCAAAGTCATGCTGTGACATTGACATTCAATGTAGCGACTCAAATTTGCTCGCGACTTGTCGTCTCAACATGGTGATCATTTCTGTGAAATATTTTTGAAATCCGACTACAAATAACGAAGTTATGGGCCTGTCACCATTTTGCTGCAAGGTCATGCTGTGACCTTGATCTTCAAGGTTACGACTCAAATGTTGTGCGCGACACGTCGTTTCATTATGGTGATCATTTCTGTGAAATAATTTCGAAATCCGACTTCAAATTACGAAGTTATGGGCCAGACACGATTTTACTGCAAGGTCATGCTGTGACCTTGACCTTTAAGGTAGCGACCCAAATGTTGCGCGCGACACGTCGTCTCTATATGGTGATCATTTCTGTAAAATAGTTTCGAAATCTGACTTTAAATAATGAAGTTATGGGCCGGACACGATTTTGCTGCAAGGTCGCTCTGTTACCTTGACCTACAAGGTAGGGACCCAAATATTGCGCGCGACACATCGTCTCATCATGGTGGTCATTTCTGTAAAATAGTTTCGAAATCCGTTTTGAAATAACGAAGTTATGGGCCGGACACGAATGGGACGTACGAACTGACGGAATGACGGACGGACGGACTGGCGTACTGACGGACGGACGGACAAGGCGGCGACTATAGGCTCCCCCGAAATTTTTCGGGGAGCATAAAAATATAAAATATAATTAAAAATTGAAAACTTAAAAAAAAATGTTGCTCTCTATATATGTTACGTATTGCTGTTGTACATGTTTCGTGTTGTTCTAAATATGTGTTTGTTTGTGTGCGTGCCGTTTTGTCATGGTGCCCATAAACTTGACTTGTCCACATTGTTTACAACATATTTTCGTTGAACATCGTTTCAATTTATATTAAAGTAACACGGACAAAATACGAGAATGTCGAATTTTATCTGCATTTTAATCAGAAATGGATTTGTCAGAAAGGAGAAGTTTTGTCAAAATATATGTCAGAGGTATCAATAAAGTCGCATTACAAGTGTATAAGTGTTTAAACGTATAATGGGTATGAAGATACTATAAACAGTTAATAACAAAATTAAAAAGAAAATGGTGACTGTACTGTATTAAGTGACATGCTTTTAGCATGTTTGCCTTCTGATTATGTTGTTTTGTTCTGGATTTTTTTACTTGTTTGTTTACTTGTTTATTTGTTGTGAGCTTGTTAATTTTACGCAGCTTTTAACACTGATGAGGTCAAATCACGGCCACCAAAAGTATAACTACACAGCAATCTAGTACGTGGTGATATTTTAAAGCCGAATGTTGTCTTTTATATTATTTTGTGTTTTGTAGTGACACTTTTTAATTCTTTGATTCTAAACAATTACACAAGCTTATGCACATAACGTGAACCCTTTCTACTAAATAAATATGAGCTATAGAGAAAAGTGAGTGTCTTATTGTGATGGTATTTTTCACTCAAAAACGGGTTAATGTCACCCATATTGGTTGAAAAGTTAATAATTGTTCTTGTAGAAATTTCTCATAACCGTAAAGGACGTTACAGCCTTACAGTCGATATTTTTGCAGAGCTGAGCCTATGATATGGCTATATGAGAGTATCGATTGACAATATATGCGGATAGGCACAGTTGTATCAATATTGGTGACGTGCAATGACTTGAAGATACATTTCATTGAATAAATTATTAACATGGTTGTGCTTGTAGTATTAAACTATGAAACTGTAGATCAGTAAGAAAGCAAAAGGAATCACATAACAAAAGATGCCTCAGATCAAATCTTTGAAAAATATCACATTATTTAAAGAGCCTTTAGGAAGACGTATAATCGTTAATATTAATCGAGTGAACAAATGCGCCATTTAGATCTCACTTCCAAGAATGTTGAAACGAAACAAAAAAGAACAATAAAGACGATCATGTGTCCGACAAAACCAATGTTCTCGTATATCTCCCTGTCTGTATTTTAAATCAGCAATATCACTTTGGTATCATGTTACATAATTTTAAACACGCACAATGACCCAACCGTCTTTGCCTTTCAGGGAAATGCAATAGGTTTGTCATTAGACAGATTGCAATAACTGACATTTTGAAAAGCTTTTTTTTTAAAAACAAAATATTATGTCTGCAAAGAATCGCGGAAATCGCGTAAAGATATTGCATGGTTCTGTCATCCGAACTATTGAGATTTTTACCGCACAGAGTAATAATTTTTCATCGTGGCCAAAGAAATACCAGCATATACCGTCTGTTGTAACAGAAGTGATAATTTCCCCCTGTAATATAAGCATAAAACGTATCAAAATATTAGTTTTTGATTTTTTTTACAAGCTGTGTGACAAGATAGATGATAATTCTGTTTTATCCTTTATGATAATGTACTCCAATATGACAAGCGTTGTGCGTAACCGTGGACACTCATCGGTTCCTATACCTATACTACAAGGAACCAGACAAGGGGGACGTCCGCTCAGTGCTACCTAGCCTACATCAACGAACTGCTAAAACAAGCTGTCATTCTGTTGCGGATGATATGATCTTGATGGCCTACTTAAGTAATGCATTACAGAGAATGATCGACATTTGTTACAAGTATTCATGTAAATGGCGCTTCAAGTATAACGCATCAATATGTGCCGTGATTGGTTTTAACAAACATCGCTCTAATCAACCGAAACAGTCATAGACGCTAGGCAGTGATGTCATAACGGAAACAAGCACCTACCCTCACCTAGGCCTACTGTGTGACGAACATTTGTAATCATAACATAACAAAACATAACATAACATAAAGTTTATTGGCATTAAATGTATCATTATTTACAGCCATACAAATAATACATAACATTTGGTCATGAAGGGTAACACAGTCATTAGAGAATTAATAATAACGCATTGACTATATTTACTAACATTTAATAACGTAATTTTGTTTGTAGATGGCATAAGTGTTATACGTTTTTGTCTAGTTGGCCAGTGACAAGAATAAGGTTTAAAATATTGTTGTCTTAAATTGGTATAGAACGGGCATACCAGAAGAAAGTGTTATTCAATTTCAATTACATTCATATGATAGTATATGCAACGCCTGTCCGCTCTATTAATGTTGAAGTGTCTGCCTTTTTCTATGAGTAAGTCATGTGATGACACTCTGAATCGTGTGAAAGCTATTTTGTATTTGCGTATATGTATTTTATCAAGATATATATCTCTTGTGTGAGTACACTTTTGTACCATCTATATGTTGACAGCCTGTTTGATTCATCAACAGAGGTTTTCCAGGTTAAATGATATATGTCAATGATTCTTTGATTGATGTGGTGAATTGAGATATTTGTAGTGTTTTGTGAGAGCCATAATTCTGCCATACCTATTTCATCCAGTATTTGCTTTATCTTTTCTGCTCAATTTAAACCGTAATAATTTAAATTAGATTCTATGTCTTCTTTTTGTTTCATATAGATAAGTTTTAATAAAGAGTTGTCTCTCGACCTTTAAAGTTTTATCCAGTATTTAATAATTCTTACTTTGCGTTCAATAATCATTGGGTGACTTGTCGACGAAGCGATTAAGAAATTAAGAGGGACACTCGGATCTTTTATAGATATGATGATGTGTAGTTTTGCAAAATTAAATTGTTCAAGAATTTATATGACAATTTATTGTTTTGATTTGATTATTTATAAAAACACTTTTTAGCATTAATTCACCTTATGTAAGAAGGATTTCGGTACATATATTTAACAGGAGTCATTTGATGGGTTGCAATTATTTTCTTTTGTCTTTGTTAAGAAATTCAATGTTTCACAGGCAACTTGTTGGACTTGGCCTAGATGGTGCGAACAACATGGCGGACATACACGCAGGACTGGCAGCACGTAATTCGCAGACAATACGAAGAGTACAGTATTAACCTCCATTGTTTCAGCCCCACTAACTTGATTGATGGCATAAACACACCTGTCCTCCGCCAATCACTCCCGCCCCAAAGCCCAAGGCTACTACAACATGCTTGTGGACAAAGGACTGCTGGTGTTTGTCTTTGCTCTCAAGGTAATGTTTAGCTAACATGTTGACACAACCGTTGGAAAACAATTAAACACACTGACATGATATTATGTCAATGTTTTATATATAAACTGCTAGATAAATGTTTTTACTTATAAAATAATATATAATTATTTAACTACATACTAACAAGAGTGCCATACTGACACAAAATACGCCCGCTGTATTTGTGGTAAGATGCCGCTTATTCAGATTTTGGACAATTTAAGGGCCAAAATTCAGGAGTGGGGAAATTGGCAGGTTATAGAACTTGGTCGAGATATTATTCCCACTAATATATTCACCAAGTTTGATAAAGACCGGATGAAAACTGACTTAGAGATCGGAATCCCTAATTTTGAATTCAAGGGCCATAATCCAGGAGTGCCTGTGGGATTTGGCAGGTTAAAGAATTTGGTCGAGATATTATGCCCACCAACATATTCACCAAGTTTGATAAAAAAAACTGATGAAGGGAGCCCTTAGGAAGCATAGCCTGCACAAGAAAACAACAGTCTCGGTTTTATTGAAGCCGTTCATCAGTAGACCGGATGAAAACTCTTTGACTTAGAGAGCGTAAACCCTAATGTTTGGACAATTCATGATATAATTCAGGAGTGCATAGGGGTACTTGGCTGGTTATACGATCGTAGAACTTCGTTGAGATAGTATGCCCACCAACATATTCACCAAGTATAAAAAACATTTCATCAAAGTTGCGACAAACTGATAAGCCCCTTCAATGCCGCTCGAAGTAGCTGCAGACACAATGGATAGTACTTGGCGAGGCATTCCTCTGGGTGGAAACTAGCGCGCTTTATGTAATTGCTAGTTTTACCATTGCGTTTAGGATCGCCTTGAACATTAATAAAGCATAAATGGGAATACTTAAACAATAACTTTATTATCACATGGGCCGTAACAATCGTATTCGCGAATTAACGCCAAAACTTACATTATCGTGAATAAAATCTGATCTACAGTAAACCGTAATTGGTCTCGTTCAACACTGCACAGCCTGATGATCTCGTCCTGAGTCTGCCACCAACCAGCGTTTCATGTGGGACTAGCTTCTCACCCATGAAGCTAATTGAACACTCAGCATAACTCAATAAATACTGCATAGCCTGATGACCGTGAAGTTATGCAGTCCCAAAATCAGAGACTACAACCCTGAACCCGCAATAGAGAATTGTCTGGTATTATCACTAATTAGTAAATAAAATGTTTACATACTTGAGTAGCTGTATTTCAGAAAATAAGTGACTGTGAATATGTCTCAAAAATTCTTATTTAAATAGCAAGCTGCAAGTGGTACTGCCTTTAAGCAGTGAATTTGACCATAAGTGTTAAGATTGTTTAATCTATACATGTACATGCATAAATAATTCTATGAAATCCTGAAGGGGGTTTCTTTTTCTTTTCAGAATGATGCTATGCGACCTCCTGGGGGCCGGTTATTGAACTATACAAGAGAGTCGCATGACTCCTCTTGTTTCCCAAGTGCAGTGGCTGATGTTAAGGAAGATAGATGTAAGCTTTGTATTAATGATAATTTATTATTATAAAACCTAGCAATCGAAATACGGTAACAATACAATCTGAACACATCGGACAGTGGGCTACACCACACCGATTAGGCGGAATTGGCCGAGTAGTTCCGATTGGGTAACAATATACATGTATATAGCTTTACGATTACAGATAAAACTACTAAAGGGTGTGAAACAGTTATATTTATCATGGTAAAAATGGAATACTTTTTATTGCAGGCTCCGACTCATCTGAGGATGGACACTTAAGTGATACTGATTGTGATACCATTCAGAAAGAATGTTGTAAACGCTGTATACTTGTCAAATTTAAGGGCATCATGACAAAATGGCCCGTACATGTTTCCTCAAAATCTGCTAACTTAGACAGAAGTCAGTTGTTTTGCACCGCGACGTTGAAGTTCAAGGCTATGCAGTTCATAGTTGATACATCCTTCTGGTCGTTCCGCTGCCAAAAGGAGTATTAATGCCTTGTCCTGTTTTGCTGAGTCCATCCTTGGAGGTGAATATTTTGTTGTCCTTGTCGTTGAATTCTAATATGTCTCCTTTCTGATTTCTGTTTTTCATGCTATTGACTACACATAGCAATACTTATTATTCCATATTGATACCTGCATTCCTAGAGCTACTCCACGACTTTACAAAGACTGGCCTTAGTTACATGTTGAACGTGGACTAACTAGCTTTCAAATTTGTAACACAAGCATAATTCAATCAAACTAAGTGTGTTGAGGATATTTGTATTGCAAAACATCTGGCCAGTTTCAGAGTTATATAGTTATAGTAGTGTCAATGTTACTACCATACTTGGCTAAAGGTTTTATCAATTAGAAAAGGAACATTTTTGGGCTCGAAGACAATAGTACCACATAATATTTAGCTCCAAGGACTCAGCAGTAGTAGGATTTATCAACTATGAACTTCACATCGCAGTGCAAAACAACTTACTTCTGCATCATCGGTGCATGTTAAATAAAAATCGGCAGATTTGTTAGAGAAACTACCATCAGGATCATGTATGTAAAGGTTTAGGTCAAAGGAGAAAGGGGGTGTTGACTGAATATAACAAAATCAAGATGAACCTATAAAATTAGGCTAATAAAAGAAAGAGATAGCTAATATTTCATTGGACAAACAAATAATTAGAGCTTAAGAACATTGAAAGTTCTAGGAGTACAAATGTACAATATGCATCTAGTGAGCAAGTAGATTTATCTTACAGAAGCAAAATACGTGTATTGGTGAAAACACTAAAATTAGCTGACTTTATCCTTTATGTATGCTATCAGTCTGCGAATTAGTCTATCAGCCCGAAGCCCGAGTCGAGAAAAAGGCCCGTCGGTCGATTAGAATTGTATGCAAGGTAGCCAGATCGGTCGATTTAAATTTTAAAGTAAAATTGTAAATAAAGACACAATTTCACACAAAAACTGAGTTTGGAGTTATGTGTTCGTAAGAAAACACAAAAAAGATTAAAATAAGTGAAAGTCAACTCATTTCTAATATGATTTGTATGAATTATGACCACACCAAAAATTTGGGCTATTAAAATTTCATTATGGCTATGGAAAATTTTATTTAAATAGCCCGAAGGACTACATGTATAGTCTAAAAATAATTAACGCGCAGACTGTATGCTATGCAAGAGATACATCCATATCCGTGCCTGAAGCAAGTGATATTTTTAGGCTATTGCAAAACAATAGAATTTAGAAACCTACGAGGGATGATCCAAAATAACGTGGACTTTTGCTGTAAAATTGACATTTATTATCGTATCACCTTAAGTTGTATATTAAACGGAATCAGAAAATGTCTTAACTTGCATACACAAAACTATGGTAACGCATACCCGGCGCACGGCGTCAAAATTCATAAGTATTGCAGATTCAAATAATGTTTATAGGACATAGAATGCATTTTATAACTGAAAAAGTATAAATATCCCATAAGTTATGGCTCAATACCTACTTCTGTAAGTTTTAAAATATTAAGATGATAACAACTTGTAATAATCAAGTTTGAAAAAAACATGTACTCATGAGAAATAACTGCTATTGATGACGCCACTTGTCACTTAAAATTGTAATTAGTTCAAACCTGGCTTAAATATTTATTTCAGTAGAGTTTGCCTGTGAAATTTAAGCAGAAAATGTATAAATATATTACTAAGTCATGTATACTTAAGTTTATTTTTGTATGGGGTATAAAGCAGAGGTATGTACATTAAGTAAAAGAAATAACATTGCAATAAACAATTATTATGAAACTCATTGCTAACCACATTGCATAAACACTAGGGCAGCGTTTGTAATGTACATGAGCAAAACACATAAACAAATGTCAAACCTCTATTCAATCAGCACATGGTAGACCCTTATTGATGATTTGATTTATTTCAATTGTAAATTTAATGTAAAAATATAATACATTTCTGCATCACAACATGACGAAAAAGTGTCAAAGTCAATTACCTGCATTTGACGTCATTTCGTGCGCCAGGGCGCCTTACACGTACTTATATAAACTTAAATATCACAAGCGCTATTTTATTAATTTCTACGCTGTTTTGACACACTGATAGCACACACATTCCGATTTGAGCTAATTATAGTTTTATAATGATATGAT